>Ga0209184_1000469_pt1 | contig 42727 bp, 54 predicted proteins | sample EN8Hudsemesocosm_2_FD_184627 | JGI IMG/M metagenome (GOLD analysis project Ga0209184, IMG submission 184627) | Methane-oxidizing microbial communities from mesocosms in the Hudson Canyon - EN8C Hudson Canyon (SPAdes) (version 2) | ecosystem: Environmental > Aquatic > Marine > Cold seeps | place... | reverse complement strand
ACCTTGACAACTATTTGGGCTGGCGACGAGGATTAGAGCGATGGGGTGAACAAATTACCCCCAGCGTTATTTTGCAAGCAGCTGTGGGGCGTTACGGACAAATTCAACTATTAACGCAAACATAGCCTAATATTTTGACTCGTGGTGGTAAAGAACTACCCTCTATTCCACCAAGACCCAGTGGCAAACGCGGTAAACTCGCTAAATCAGACGCGCACAACCTCTGGGAGCGACTAAAAAAACATGAAGCATCTGTATTGCTCTTCGCAAAAGACCCACATGTGCCCTTTACCAATAATAGAGCGGAACAGGACTTAAGAATGGCGAAGGTAAAACAAAAAGTATCAGGGTGCTTTCGATCTGAAGTTTATGCGCATGCTTATTGTCGCATATCAAGTTACTTGCAAACGATGGCGAGTAAAGGTATCAACCCTCTTATTGCTATTCAAATGGCTCTGGCTGGGGAATCGCTTTAAGGGGAGTGGGTAGTTACAATTATTCAAAAATAAAATCACCCTCCCCTGAAATCCAGCCAAGTTTTGGAGTTTGAGTATTTTTTGTTTTCCTAGATACTATCGGTCTAATATAAGACCCTATTTCACTGGCAGTAATAAAACCATCATTGTCCAAATCAGCTTTTCCTCCAAGTGCGAACAATAAATGTCTAGTGAAAATACCATGACCATTTTCTTCACCTATTTTTTTCGTTTTCACCACCGGCAGTGATAATCTGAACAGATTCCATTTTAGATAATTTCTTTATAGGGGGTTGAAGTCCAACGGTACGAAAAGTAACGATAGCGTCCAGGTTAAGTTTTCATTGATAATTAAATGGCCTTAATTATCTTTGCAACCCTGTATAGACTGTACGATTAAGGGGGATTAATGATATTAATATCGTACCACTTAAATGATACGCTGGAAGATGTGAATTTTCGGTTATTAATCGTATATTTAAATATGTTCGTTGAACGATCCTCTTACGGACAAATGTTTTTTGGCAAGCAAGGAAATTTGGGTCACATGAAAAGAATCAATTTAGAGACTATCATTACTTTTCGTACCGCTGGACTTCAAACCCCTCAACTTCTTTTTAATACTAGGGGTAGAGTACTGTTCAACCCTATCACCAAAACAGGCAGCATTCAGAATAGACAGCTATCCAGTCATGCGGTTTATGAAATCATTCGACACAGAGCTGACCAAGCACAAATTGAAAAATGTAGGCCGCACGATTTACGCCGTACTTTCGTGACGCAACTTTTAGAAGCAGGCGTAGACATCAACACCACAAGACAGCTTGCAGGACATACCGATATACAGACTACAGTACGGTATGATTTTCGGGATGAGAAGTTTCAGAAGCGAGCAATGCAACAACTCAATAAATGATAAACAAAAAAAGACATTATGAACAATTTTGATCCAAAAACCCAGATTGCAATAATTTGGAGTATTGAAGATGTACAAGAGAACCATCTACTATTGACCAATGATCAGGCATTTGAGGTGCTAAAAGCATTAGAACAATATCATGATGCCAATGTTGGTATCAACTGGGAAGTTATTGATGTCTGGGTAAAACAACTGTTTCCAGAATTAACGAAATGATGATGAAAATGCAATGCGTAAATGGTTGGCATCAATATCCATCATTTTTACCATGAGGTTAAGAAAAATAAAGTACTACGGTGCATAAAATAACTGTAACAAAAAATGTTGCTATTTATAGGGGGGTAGAAACTTTTTACTTTATTTTGGGAGTGGTAAATATTGGCCGTCCTTAAAAACTATCGCCAGACAAACAAAATAGCTGGCTCTGAGTTTGATTGATGAAAGAAGGTCTATCCAAGAAATTGCAAAAACATTTGATGTGAACCGCTCCACGATATATCGATTACAAGTCAAATAATTCCTTAGAGTACATTTACGGACGAATGTGCACAGTACCCTAATTAGTATAATAATGCGTAAACTTAATCATTCTTCTAGCATACCTTTGCGGAAAATACTAGATATCGGATCAAACAAGTACTGTAGCAATGTTCTTGTTCCTGCATTAACAAAAATTTCAGCAGGCATACCAGGAACTAACTCAATCGTCTTGATTTTATTTAATTCATCTTTTTCAATTATGATACGAGCCAGATAATAAGTTTCATCTTTAGTTTGGTTATGAAGCGCATCAGCTGAAACGCTTTCAACAATACCTTGTAGTCCTGGCATAGTCTTAGCTCGAAATGAAGAAAGTTTTACTTCAGCATTCATCCCAACTTGAATAGAGTCAATATCCAAAGGATTGATATGTGCGTCAATAACTAATTCATCACCTTGAGGAACAATGTCCATAATAGGGTGACCTGACGTAATAACACCTCCTATTGTGGTTGTTTTTAGATCAATAACTACCCCTGCTAAAGGAGATGTAATGGTGGTTCGATTTAAAACATATTGAAGATCTGTTAAACGGCTTTGCATTTCTTCAAAGGTAGCCTGCGCTTCTGATAATTGCGTTGACAGTTCTTGTTGCCATTCTGTTTCTATTTGTAAAATCGAGACAGATGCTTCATTAATAGCCTCTTCTGTTTCCCAAATACTAGCAGCTGTTTGAGACCATTCACCTTGCTGTTGAGATAGCCTTTGTAAACTATCACTAACAGCGGCAGAGTCTACTAATTGTTTATTTAGTAGACTTTGTAAACGAGCAACCTCTTTTTTTAATAAATTAATTTGGTACACATTTGTTTTTAAATAATTTTTCAATCCCTTTCTTTTTTCTTTCAATTGTTGTAGGCGATGTTTAGCAATGATTTTTCTACCTTTATTTTCATTGATTAAAGCTTGAAATAAATTATTTTGTATATTTAAAAGTTCAGCAACTTGATGTGTATTTTTGGTTGTCAGTAAAGTTTTATCAAAATTAATACTTTGTAAGCCTGCTAATAATGCTCTAAGGCGATTTATTTCCGCAAGTTTCGTAAAATAACGCCCTTGCACCATGTCTCGTTCGGATAATGCTTTAGTATTATCTAGCTCTATTAAGACATCATTGGCCTTAACTAAGCTACCTTCACTAACGTGAATTGCCTTTATTACTCCGCCTTCAAGATGCTGTATCGTTTTTCGTAAAGAATCAACTACGACAGTACCTGAAATAACAACGCCTTTAGCAAGAGGAAAAAAAGCTGCCCATGCTAAGAAACCAGATAGCAAGGTCAGTAAAACCAAAGCCACGGGATGTTTTTGGCTAACTTTTCTATCAGCCATTATGTTCATCGTCGCTATATTATTATTTTCCATTACGCGCCTCGTTGAGATAATTTGTCTACTAATTCTTTAGGCGTTCCTAAGTAAGCAACTCCACCATTGGCTAATAACATGGCTTTATCAGCATGGCGTAACAACCTAATGTTGTGGGTGATTAAAATCGTGGTAATTTTAAGTGATTTCATTTCACTGATTGCCTTATCTAACGCGACTACACCCTCTATATCTAAATTTGAATCTGGCTCATCAAGCACAACAAGGGAAGGGTTATTGTAAAAACAACGCGCTAAAGCAACGCGCTGGCATTGGCCTGCCGATAAGGCGCTATTATTTTCATCCATCACCGTATCATAGCCATCATTTAGACCTAAAATCATATCGTGACAAGCAGAGCGACTAGCTGCTTCAAGCACCGCATCAGGGTTTACTTCACCAAAACGTGCGATATTTTCCTTGATTGATCCTGTTAATAATTCAACATCTTGAGGTAGAAAGCCTATGTATTGTCCTAAAGTAATAGGATCCCATTGAGATAGCTCTGCATTGTCTAATTTTATTTTTCCTTGGGCAGGTTGCCACAAACCTACAATAGCACGCGCTAAACTTGATTTCCCTGAGGCACTTGCACCAACAATCGCTAACACTTCACCTTGTTCAAGCGAAAAAGAAACGCCTTGAAGGATAGGTTTATTAGCACCTGGAGGCACTAATGCTAAGTCCTTTATTTGTAATTTACCAGAAGGAATAGGAAGCGGCATAGGCGGAGTATTATCTGCATGGCGATTTAATAACGCATCAATACGATGCAAAGCAAGCCGTGCAGCTAATAAACTTTTACTTGCCGCTATGGATTGTTCTAAAGGGCTGATTGCGCGTCCAAAAATAATTGATGCGGCAACCATTACGCCAGAAGTGACTTCGTCTTGAAGTACTAACCAAGCACCCGCTCCTAAGATAGTACTTTGTAAAATAATTCGCATGGCTTTACTGGTTCCAGAAAAGCTGGATATTTTAGCGGCGGTATGTGCGCTTGTATCAACAGATTTTGCATAATTACTTAACCAGCGACCACGAATATGGTTAGTCATCCCCATTGCATGAATAGCATCCACATTACGCAAGCATGAATCAACAAAGCGTGAGGCTTTAATTTGTTGCTGCGAAGCTTCTTGCACCATAGGGTTAGATAAACGCTGTGAAATTAAAGCAAGAATAACCGTTGCAATTGCGCCTACTAACGCCACCGTACCGAGTAAAGGATGCATGATAAAAATCAAGCCGATGAAGAGTGGTGACCAAGGTAAGTCCATTAAAACTAATAAGGAATGTCCTGAAACCACATTACGTACCATTTCTAAATCACGGATAGCTTGTGAGCCGGGGCTATGTCGCAGTACTGCTTCACGAAAGATATTATTAAATAGTTCTTGGTTAATATTCGTATCAACTTCGGTGCTCACAGAAATCATTATTTTTGCGCGCATGACTTCTAGTAAGCCATAGCTTATTAATAAAAATAAAGCGATGACCGAGAGTGATAGTAAGGTTTCTCCACTACGACTAGTTAATACACGGTCATAAAGTTGTAACATATATAAAGGTGAGGTTAACAACAGGATGTTCACTACAAACCCTATACCTGCGACTAACCATAAGGTGTGTTTAACATGGGGTGTTACTAGGCGTTTCCATAACGTCTTAGGGACAATGCTCATTATAGTCTTCCTGAACTAATGTAGATAATGGGGCGGGTTAAAGAGAGGGATTTTCAGAGGGTGGGGGTTGATAGAAAAACCCACCTGTTTCAGTAAATAAATGTAACCAAGCTATATCACGCTCAAGGGTTTGTTCTAAAGCTTCTTTACGTATTTCCATCCATTCTTCTGTTGCCTCCATTAAGCTAATACGAGTTCCTACGCCATTATTGACTTGTTCACGGATTAAATTAACGGCTTCATCTTCATTTGTAATGGCTTTTTGCCAAAATAATACCGATTTTTGATAGTTGTTCCAGCGCATCCATGCATCTTGGATACGTTCTTGTAACATACGCTGTTCTTGTCGAATGAGTTCTCTAGTTGCTTCTAATTTATAGCCTGCACTATCTGCTTTTGCAACAGTAGCTCCACCTTCAAAAATAGGTTGGGTAATATTAAAAAAAGCACTTGTTGAGGTTGCAGACGATTCACCAAAGGTTCCTGTTTGTCCTTGCACGTTAAGGCTTAATTTGGGCCAATAATCAGCTGAGGCAGCATCTTTTTCAGCTTGCGCTTGGGCTAATTCAGCTTGTGCTTTTAATAAAATGGGGGATATTTTAGCTGCTAATTCAAAAGCTTGACCTAGCTCTGTTGGTGTTTGTTTGAATAGTTGTGATAATTCCGCATCAGAGATGAGTTCTGGATTTCGTTTATCAGGAATTAAACGCATTAAACGGGTATGTAAAAATTGTACTTCGGATTTTGATTGTTGTTGTTTGGCATTAGCCTGTGAAAGACGTGATTGTGCTTGGTGGAGTTGTGGTAAAGGAATACCTCCACCTGCTAAAGCTTCTTTTAGTGCTTGGTGTTGTTTGTTAAGTAGACTGGAAAGTTGTTGTTGTAGTTGCCAAATTTTTTCAGCATTACGCAAGCGTAGAATAGTTTCTAAGAATTCTGCGGCTACGCTTTGTTGGATTTGTTTGAGGGTGGCGACTTCTATTTGTGCGGCGGCTTCGGCGGCATCGACTTCTGCGCTTTCGTGTCCGAAGATGGGAATGGGTTGTTCTATTTCTACTCCAATGGTGTGTTTGTTGCCATCACGGGTCAGACTGTCACTGCTGTCAGATATCCCTGCGGAGCCTATGCCTCGTATTTTTGGGTAGTAGGCTCCCCATGCACCATCTATGTCTGCGTGGCTGGCTTTGAGTTTTGCTTCGGCTGAGAGTACACGCGGGTCATTATTTATGACTTGTTGGGTTAGGGTTTGCCAGTCGGTTGCGTATGAAATTTGCGTTAAAAGCAGATAGATCAAACAGCTTATAAAAATACGCAAAGAGGAATAGTTAATAGATATTGAAAGTGTCATTGATTGCTGCCAATTAATAATCAGTTGCTTCGTGGGTAATAAGCCAGGTGTTATCTTGTTTTTTTGAAAAAATGAAATATAATTTCTCATCACTAGGAGCTGGATAAGAAACAATCATCATCATGTCATCAGTTTTAAGCTCTCCAAAATGCTTCTCATATTCTCTAGCAGATTGAAAAATAATTTTATCAAGGTTAATTTTTGAAAAGGCTATTTTCCATTTATTAGAATCAATATCATTGATCATGTTTTCATAACCTTTAATGATTTGTTCTTTGCTTAATTTAAAATGATTTTTTCTATTGCCAGATGGGTTTATACCATACTTTTTCCTGAGTAATTCAGAGCCTGCTATCAATATAACTTCTGAGGAATAGAAACTTTTCATTTTATTAGTTTCTAAATTAGCTAATGCCCGCCAGAATGTTAGTCCTTGTCGTTTAACATCGCTATTAATATTAATTTCACTAGCTTGAACATTGGGTAAGGCAAAGCTTAATAAAACAAATAGATAAATAAGTGTTTTCATTGTTTTGTCCAGTAAAAAGCCATAACTGCTTTAAGCCGTTATGGCTTTATGAAGAAGTTAAACTAAGTCAAAGTGACCTAACGGTGCAAGCTCAGTGTCATCAAATAAAAATCCCATTTCCATTTGACCACCAGAAAGACCTGCAAGTTGAATACTTCCATCTGCATCTAATTGGTAATTATCACTATCACGCAAGTTTTCAACTATATCACTAGCTTCGTACAAGTTGTTTTTTATCCATGATTCTGGCGAATCCCATCGGTCATCTTTATTATAGACAGGTGATTTAGGGGGGTTGCTTATAGGTGAACCTACCTTGTAATCTTTTCCCCATACAACATCTAGTTCTAACCATTTCCCAACAAAACTGTCAGGGGTTATTTCAACCAAATCATAATTATCTCTCTCCGTAGAAGCCCCCCAAGTATTTCCTAAGCCATCTTGAATATTGATATTTTTATCTTCAACATCAGGAACTAATAATTTGTCGTCAAAACGTTCATCTGTTCCCCCAAGATATTCTGCAAAAGAAGTTTTACCCTTTGTAAGATAATTCCCATGCCCCCCATCGGCAACATAGGTTAGTACGTGGTTATTTGCATGAGATATATCATGATCAAATGGGTTTCGAACTTGTCCATACCCAATATGAGTAGAAGTTGAAAACGCATTAGGTAACAACGTATCTTTATCCAATTCTATTTGCATAAACTCCCAGTCGGCTTCGTGATAACCACCAACAGACACATAATCAGTCCAATCATTCTCCACATAAAAGAAATAATATTGCAAATAAATTGAGCCGCCTACATGCTCAGATTGCGCATATACAGTTGAACCATACTCATCATCTATGGCTTTAGCATCAAACTCAAAGAGATCTTTACTCTTATTTGCCCAATCACCTGCATCTGCAATGCTACCAGGATCCGTATCCTCCCTACCTGAAAATTCCCCATTGATAAAGTCCAAATAATAGCTTTTACCCGAATCAAGTATGCTTTTTATTGAATCAGGATCAGATAATGAAGTTTTTACCATATATTCATCATCAGGATTAGGCCATAAATCAAGTTCATATACCTTTTCCCCTAGAGAACCAATATTTTTCCCAAAAGCAATTGGATCATTTTTTTCTAAAGCACCAGATTCAAATAAAATAGCGTGATCTAAAAAGGCCTCTATTGATGTTGGAATATAATCATCTTGTTCTAATCCAAGAACTGGTGCATACATTTTTAGCAGCTCACTATCGCTTAAACCAAGAGCCGTAGATATATCTGATTTTACTCCATTAACTTCTAAGTTTTCGATGTCGTAAAGATAATCGGTACCACTTCCTCCTTGAACCTTTACTGACCAATTTTCAATAGTATATTGATATGGACCAACGCCATTAAATATAGCAGTGTCATTGCCACTACCGCCATGCAAACGATCATTACCTCCACCGCCTGTTAATATATCACCACCACCACCACCGTATAGATAGTCATCACCTAAACCAGCATTTAAATTGTTAATTTTATCGTTGCCAACGAGAAGATCAGAGCTAGAACTTGCTTTTGAAACAAAGTGAAATTGCTCTATGTCATAAAGTGTATCTTCACTACCATCTAAATTTACTAATACTTTATTTTTACCGCCTGGAGTTTTTTTGTCATCAAAGAAAGCATCTGTTTCATGCGTATAATCACCAGATATTTTCCCAGAGCTTATATTCACAGAGTCAAAGTTGTATACAACTGTATCAGTCCCTCCGTTATCATCTACTTTTTCATGTCCATAAACGGTATCTTTCCCTAATCCTATATAAAATATATCATCGGTACCATTTCTACTTCCCCAGCCATCCCCAATTAAAATATCATTTCCTTTTGTTCCTATAATTACGTCATTTTTCGTATATCGTTCTGCATAGCCAAGCATTTCTCTACCATATGCTCCTAAATCACCAGTAGATGTTTCACCATTGGGTCCTCCACCTCCACGCACATCTCCTAACACGGAAAAATCATTAAGAACTGTCATAATTAAAGGATCGTATGATTCTTCAGTAGTTTCTTGAAAAACATGTGTATACTGAGTCAAAAAATCCATGTCTTTTAAAAGACCAGTTTGATCTAATAATGCGACTACATCATTGTAATTATTCATTCCATGCAAAGTAATGGTATTTTTATACTCAGATCTTCCCCAGTCATCATTTGTTGTAATAGCATTTGCTTGGACACCAGGATTAAAAACATGAACACTAGGAATATGTTTAGCCGTTTTATTTGTAATATCTCCCGTATCAGGAACAATATCCTTTGCAACTTCAAAACGAAAATATTTAGTTCCATCGGCTAATTTCTTTTCAGTGGCTGAAGTTGTTGCAATACCTGGTGCTGCAAAAGATGCTCCAAAAACATCAATACCATTATTTTGCAAAAAAGCACCTCCATCTTTATCGTCAGTTAAAAACCAGGAAGCCATTCCCGCCCCCAGACTATGCCCTGTTACATAAACTTTTTTGATGCCGTTAGATCCATCTAAAACATAGTCTTTTAGCGATTCTATTAAAGGAGAGAATTTTTCATAATGTCCAGCTTGGTTTAACCAACCTGCTGAATCTGTATCAGGAATATAATCAATTCCAGCTTCATCAGTCGAATTTAATTTCTCTGATGGTGTTTTAGCTGCATTTATTAAAAAAGATTCTGATAAATCACCTGCTTTTTTTAAAGCTATTAATGCACCTATTCCTCCAACAGGGCTGAGAAGCGCAGAAGCAGCGCCAAAAGCAATTGGCGTGCCTAATCCATAAGATATGTTATCAACAAATTTAATTGCATCTTGTGCTGCTTGCTTAAACTCGGCATCAGAGAAATTAGGGATTCCATTTTTTAATGGTAACTGATCATTCTTTGAAAGAATAATTTGCATTAAAGCACGAACAATTGGTAAAGATGCATCTGTTCCAGAAAGAGGCAAAGTGACATCTTCCGTTCCACGAAAAGAGATAACTAAAGAATCCCCTTTTACTGCAACAATAGCACTAGCCGAACCATGTATTTCGTAACCATCCCCTTGCTCTATATTGTCTTTATTATCACCATTACTATCAAGCCAAACCCCACCATTTTCATAATAAACTCTTTGAGTATATACAGGAAAAGTATCTCCTGTAGGAGCATCAATAAAGCTAAATTGTTTTCCAGTTATAATTGTTTCACCAAAATCATAATTAGCTCCTTGTGTAATAGCGTGGCCATCAATTTTTTTTAACTGACTAGTTACCTTTATTTCTTCTGGCATAGTTATACCTGATGCGCTAAATCCTAGAGTATCTTTTCCAATAAAAACCCACCCATCTCCAACTAGTGAATCATATGTATCCAATTTATCTGTATCATTTCGATAAGCAGCATAAGAAAAATCTGCCATTAATTGAATAGGAAATGGATTGGTAATTCCTTCAAACTTTGGAAAAAAACCAGATGTTTTTACTTCTGTGCGGTCTGCAAAACGTAAAATTTCCACTGTATTACTAACTATATCTGTTCCATCTAATAATCCATTCTCTTTAACCCCCTTAACAATCAAATCTGTTTTACTATCTGAAACTGTAATTTCATAATCATCAAAAACACCTGAATAAACCGCAACATCCTTAGCTCCTAAACCACCTTTTAAGGTATCATCGCCACCTAATCCAAGAAGCTCATCATTTCCATCGCCTCCTTTTATTTCATTATCTAGGTCATTTCCTATTAACGTATCAGCAAACGATGTGCCAATTAAGTTTTCAATAAAATCAAGCTTTGCCGTTGTGACCAATGTTGAACCAAGATTTGTTGTGTCAACCTCGATTACGGCAGGAATCTCCCCTGCTGCATGATCATCAGTTGGTAAACTAACTTTTGTTCCATCAAAAGCAATTGGCTCAAGTCCAGTGGTTGTGCTGATACCACCAAAACCCACTGCATGGGAAGTAATATCATTTTGAATTAAAAAATCTTCCCAATCTGCTTGAGCAATACTCCCACCAGCACCATCGGAAAGAAAATATGACACATTTGTTCCATTATTAAAAAAACCACCATCCTTCCCAGAATTAAACGCTTGTTCTCCCACACTTACTGCGGAGGTATACCGCGTCCCACCCCCTGCTGAAAGTCCATTAATAATAGCTTTTGCAGAATCAATATCCATCCATTCATCTACGCCATTAAAACTTGAAGTGGCAGATGATGTAAATTTAACCATCCGAACGGTAACATTCCCTTTACTATCATAAGCATCTAACAATTCAATGGCTGCTTTTTTAGCATCAGTTAAACGCTGACCACTCATACTGCCAGAAACATCAACAATCAACATTACATTAGCATCACCACCCCCTTGTTGAGCAACGCCTTGTTGACTCCCCGCACCTAACTGTATTGTTGTAGAACTTCCGATCGTACCACCATCCGTTAAATCAACAACAGCACCTTCACTTGCCAATGACAAATCTAGTGTATCAACCCCTTCGCTATCAAGAATAGTTTTTTTACCCGTTCCATTTATTTTAAAAGTATCATTCCCCGCCAAACCATTTAAAACATCATTACCATTTTTAGGGTCAAAAGCATCATTAAAATAACTACCTTCTAAATAGTCGTTACCATCAGTACCAACAATATCTGTGCCTGTGCTAGAATCAGGTGTGATAATGGCAGATAAGGTTTCAGCATTACCTTTTGCATCACCATTAGGATTAGTAATTGTTATATCGTTAGTGACTGAATAGGATTCTGATAATGTAATATCAGTAGTTGCCTCAATTTTCCCTTTCCCTGTTAAGATTTTTGCACCACCTAACTGTTCTAAAGAATCAATTTTTAAAATGACATGCTCACCTAAATCAATCCGACCAATTTGTCCAAGTGTTGCCGCATCTACTCCAGTCATATCAATAATCGATGGATTGCTAGCTGTTCCACCACTAAAATGAATAGTACTAGAACCATCACCAGTTAGTGTTTTGAATTTTAAAGTACTATCAAAAGTAACATCAGAACGAATTTCTATATGCTCAATACCTGTAATATCATACTGAGATAAATCCGCCGTACCATAAACATACAACGTATCATTACCATCCCCCCCTCTAATAATCTCCTTAGCTCCGTCTGCATCCTCATTCAGATTCAAACCATTTAACTCTGTCAATGGTTGAGCTAAAGCAAAAGTATCTTCATCAGAATCAACCTTACCTCCACTAGAAAGATCACCAACAACAACAAAAATATCATCACCCGCCCCGCCATCCATAGTATCGACACCTGCGCCACCACGCAGTACATCATTCCCTTCGCCACCGGTTAAAACATCATCTCCTAAACCACCTTCCAGGCGATCATCCAATGCCGTGCCTAATAACGTATCAGCCGCTTCACTACCAATTACAATATTTCCAGAGGTGACTACCGCTCCATGAGTTGCATCATCAACACCATCTTTATCTTGTACCGCAACAGAAATTTGCTTACCACTTAAGTCCAAATTTCCAGTAGCTGTTGAAGCCTTAATCACACCTGTTCCAGTAATATACTTAAGACTATCAACATCCGCTTGATCTGCAATCAAGGTAACATTGTCTTCCAAATTAAGCGTTCTAAAATCCACTAATTGAATACTGCTTAAATCAACGGTAACCGCAGAACCATCGACACTAATAAGATTCAAAACCGAATCCCCATCACCTACCATCACTGTCATAGGTAAAGAGTTAAGTTTTTGCGCGTCAATCGTTACCGTAGAATTAACTTGAAACTGCGTAACATTCGTTAAAGTAACTCCAGTAAAATCAACATTACCGTAAATTATCAAACGATTAGTCCCCGCACCGCCATCAATATTTTCCCCCGCAACAACCTCACTAACAGCACGACCATTAAGCGTATCTAATGTTAAAATATTAGATAAATCAATACCACTTCCACCAGGGTTAGTAATATCAGACTGAACATATTGATTAGCCGCAGTTTGACCAACAATAACAATTATGTCATTACCATCACCCGTATTAACTGTATCTGCACCCTCACCTGCACGAACGACATCGCTACCTGCACTCGTTGTAATGCTATCATCACCCGCTAAGGTATTGATAATAAACTCATCTAAACTTGTAGGGAAATTAAAAGTATCAGCAGAACTCGTCCCAGTAAGTGAGGTGATTTCTGCAACATCGGTAACAGTGACTGTAAATAATTGAGAAAATGTTAAACCACCACTATCCGTTGCGGTAACCGTCACATCAACTGTTGCCTCCGTTTCAAAATCAAGACTTTCAGTATCTTTGAGTTTTAACTCACCACTCACCACTTCAAAACGAACATCATCAATAGCGTAACTATGCGTATCTGTCGCATCAACATCTGTCGTCGTTAACGTTCCAATTACAGCTCCTAATGCATTTTCTGCAACCGTCGCTGCACTCAATGCAATGGCCGTAGGTGATTCGTTATTTTTTTCAGCAGAATGATCATTTTCATTTAGAGCCAAGACAACACCAGTTGCTGCACCACCAATACCTAAAACACCTAAAGCAATCATTAATGGTGTCGATAATATTCCTGTTTCGGTGTCGCCACTTATATCGGCTACTTCGGTTAAAGCATCGCCATTAATGGCATCTGTCATAACACCTGTTTCTAACTCTACCAGCTGAAGCAATTGTTCTTGACTTACATATTCTATCCCTTCATTAAACATCGCCACTAACGCATCTTTATCAATGTTTAATTCTTGAATAATGCCCTGGTCAATAATGGGGTTTGTTGATGCAATATTTTCTATTTCCTTTACTACATTAAAATCCTGATCTATATTCCGAACAATTGATGATATTTCATTTTTTATTTGCTCACTTATTGCAAATGAGGTTTCTTTGTTGGTTTCTTCACTAGCAATTGATGTTTCTTCTTCATTTTCAAAATTGGCATGTACCCGTTCTAATATAGTTGCCAATAAAACTAAGAAAACATAATTTTTATGATTTCGGCCAATTTTTTTTGCTCTATTAATAAGTTTGTTTTTTAGTTTAAATGTTGAAGCAATATTATGCATAGTCAATGATATCCCTTATATATTAAATAATAATTATCTGAAACTTTCTCTCTTGGTTTTATTCTATTCTCATCAAACAATAATACCCCCTTTTTTTTAGGGTGTTAAGTCCAACGATACAATTTTATAGGTTAATACCTAAGTGTCTAATATATTACAAGTTATTAATTAAGTATTAAAATCATGTCTTTTAAATCCTATACGGATGACTACATCCTTAACAGAAATAAGGTGCTGCGCTGAATAAAATTCCTTAGCGTACATTTACGGACGAATGTGCACAGCACAGTACCTCTTACCTTTTACTGAAAATTAAACATATTTAGTGTTATGAGATTCTGAAATAGCAGATGAAGCAAAAGATAAAGTTCTAAAGTTATTTTTCTGATTGCCATATAATTCACCAGAACATCTAGAGCAATAGGATAATTTAAACCCAATATTGCCATCAAAGTTATCAGTATTATAATACTCAAGACTTCCGTCAGAAAAAAATTAGATGTAAATGGATTCATAAAAAGAGAGCAGGATTATTCCAATCCCAGTTTATCGTTTTAGCATTTAAAGTTAATGGGAATATTAAAAAACACTGATTTGAAGAATATTTTTTTAAAAGCTCATTAGAGAATATTTTGTACAATTACTTTACAACGGAAATGCAAATTATATGCCACATCAATAAAATCAATACCCTATCTCTCGCCCAATATTTTTCTGTAAAAAAAACTGACACTCAATACTACTTATTGTTGTTTATAGAGGAGCTTCTTTAAAATTCAATTAAATCTAAGTCTATTTATATAATGGGATTAATTAACTAAAAGAACAATTCGCCTCATAATACAGACGAAACTATTGTAATTACTCTGAATCTGGGTATTCCCATTTGATAACATCTAATAAATCACCTGTTTTTTGAATACATCCTAATTCATTTAATAGTATATACCTATGTTCATTCTCAAACCTATACTTGTATTTAGTTTTTTTTAAAAGATAACCATTCTTAATTACATTTCTTTTTAATCTGTTTTCCAATGTTTGAAATTGTATAGGTGTAAATGTTAATAACTCTACAGGGGTTAGCTCAATTATTTGTTTATTAGTTAAGGTTCTCATTAGTAAATTATTACCTTATGTGACTTGAATATTTAACAGTAAAATAATTGCTATAACATGCTAGTAAACACCTATTTTCTATCATGAGAGAAGATCCAGTTATAGCTAAGAATATGATCCACATTCCCAAAATATAAAACCATCAATAACATTTTTTGCTGTTGTCTTAATCAATTATGCAGGCTATATGTTTTAATTTAAAAACCCTTTCGCCAATCACTTAACAAGGCCACGTAACCAAAGCTCTTTGCTTTAGCAACATGTCGTTTATCTGCGGTAATGAATTGGCACTCATTGATAATAGCTAACGCATGATAACTGGCATCATAAAAAGAAGGGAATCCTGATTTCTTATGCCCTTGCGCACAGATTTCAATGGCTTTTAAAATAGTCTGTTGGTCTAATTCGACTATTTCTAAGTTAGCTGATTGATACTGATTTATCAGTGCATGAGCATTTTTAATAGCAAAAGGACTCGCCGCCGCAATACTCAGTACCTCGTATAAAAACAAAGACGGTACCAGGACTTGAATATTTCTTCGGTTCAATTCAGTGATGAATGCAATCGCCTCATCGCGATCAGGTTCTTGCAAAAATAACTTACTGAACACACAGGAATCTAAAACGACCTTATCCATTATTATCCTGATTAGCGGTTGATGGAATTTCCTTCCCCTCTCTTAACTGCCGCACTATTTCTACAGAGGATAGATCCATTGTAACCGGCTCAATCTGTGTAATCATTTCGATAAATTTTTGACCGTTCTCTTTTTTTTCTAATTCCTTAAGCGCATTGGCAATCGCTCTATTCATCAAAGCCGTTTTTTGACCTCTGGGAATTCGATCAAGCCCTTGTTTGTTTTCTGGGGTTAAATATAAAGTAGTTCTAACTTTACCGTGTTCACTTTGAGTTGTGGTTTTCATGTCATCACTCTTAACATCCATTAATGACACCATTGTATAACATATACAAGCAGCTTGATTGTTTTATACTGTGTGATAAGCAATGATTATCACACAGTATGCTATAATTTATAGTCATGAAGGTACTAACAAAAAAAGTCAGTCAAGAGCTCGATACCGCTCAAATCGAAAATGCCCAGAAATATAATGAAGCAGCCCAAGGTGCGTTTTCAGAAAATACCGAACGCGCTCGAAAATCCGATTGGAAAATATTTGAAGTCTGGTGTGATGAACAAGAAGCCATTTCACTTCCCTCCTCAATTGAAACGTTAGTGGCTTTTATTGATGCCCAATCCGAAACCAAAAAAGTCGCTACCGTTAAAAGATACTTAACAACTATTGCCACCGCCCATAAAGCCGCTGGATTTGAAAACCCGATTCAAAACGAGTTCGTGAGATTATCGGTTAGACGTATTTCTCGAAAAAACGGTACACGGCAAACACAAGCAAAAGGCTTTAACTGGCCACACATTCATTTAGCCTTGCAGACTTTAGATGACTCGCCCCGCTCACTTTTAGATAAAGCACTGGTATGTATTTCTTATGACACTTTATGCAGACGCTCTGAAACGGTTGCGATTCGAGTAGACGCTATTACTTTTGCCGAAGACGGCTCCGCTACCGTCACTATATTAAAGAGTAAAACGGATCAAACAGGTGAAGGTGCGGTGAAATATTTATCCCATACTTCCGTGGATTATTTGAAACAATGGCTGGACTTTGCTGAGATTACCGAAGGTTTTGTGTTTCGTGGGCTAAACCGCTGGGGGCATGTATTGCCTAAAGCCTTGTCCGGTGAAGGGGTGACCCGTTCACTTAAACGCGTTGCACAACAGTCCGGCCTTGCGATTGAGAACATTAGTGGTCATTCGACACGCGTAGGGGCTTGTCAGGATTTGGTCACAGCGGGGATTGATATGCCAGCCATTATGCAAGCCGGGGGTTGGAAGAACCCTGAACGGGTCGCTCGCTATTCGGAACAGCTACAGGTTAAACGCGGTGGCATGGCTCAGTTAGCCGCTATCCAGAGACGATGAGGTCACTATGATTGAGCGTATTTATTTAGAGTGTCATGATGAAAAACACAATAAGCACCGGTTTTACCAGTTGTTTGTCATGCGCGGACTGTTGGGTGAATGGGCTTTGATTCGAGAATGGGGGCGAGTGGGTTCTCCTGGGACTGTCAGGAAGGATTGGTTTGATAGTGTTGATGAAGCCGATTTAGCTCGAACCACTATTGCACAGCAGAAAATTAAAAAAGGCTATCAGCAGATTTTGTAATGATAGCGTCTCTTTTATAAAGGGCTTGAAGCCCAAAACCACTAATTTTTAATTCCTTAATTTAAATCAATTATCTCATTAAAAAATATCAATAGCTTTGGGCTTATGCCCTCTATTAAACTGATCGAACATACTGGTTAATGAATCTCTCTGTCGGCTGCCCCGAAACTAAACAGCTATCAAATAATTCCATTGCTTCAGTGACTGAGATAGTTGCAAATGCACCATGGCCTGTTCTTTTTATAAAAACATCATGTAGAAGTTCTATAAAAGTTATACGGTCTTGTGTTAACTTTGACATTAGAGCTCTCCTTTAATTTAATAGCTTATATATCGGCCTAAGAACAGAAATCATTACTTATAAAACTAAATAATGTGTGTGAAAAAGGCTTTATGAATAAGTAAAAGCATATTTAATACCAAGTATCTTTTTTTCTTATTAAATCAATAATGTCTTTATTTTAAAAAATATTTTTTTCTTTAGAATACTGAAATTTGTTAAAAAAGCTGACATCTATATTCCCATTCCGCTTGGCATATACTCAATTGGCAGAGTCTTCTGCAGAAGGTGTACAGTACCCTTGTTTCTGTAGGAATGTGCTATTCTTAAATGTAATTTTGGTATCAATAAATCCTTGGGTGAAAACGTGAAAGTATTCCAAATTGTTTTATGTGTGTCATCTTTTTTAATAGGAGGATGTTCTGGTGAAAGCGATAAAGCTGATCCTGTAGAATCCAAAAAAGAAAATATTTTAGAGTATCAGGTGCAATCTTTAGAAAAAGCAAAAGAAGTTGAGTCGCTGTTACAAAAAAGCTCAAATAATCTTCGACAAGATATAGAAAACCAGACAAATTAGGGGGAGTGGGTTAAATGTGTGTTTATGCATGGATATCTGTAACGGCCTGCAAACATAATCAATTAATCCTATGACGGATTTGGTACCTTTGTTCGCTTTCACCCAAAAACTTTATTTATATTCAGTAAGTAAACCATCTAATACCACTGTAATTAGATACTAAAGAACTGTTCTTGTAACGGATCCTTAATACCCGGCTTCTTTTTGGTGTCTAAAAGCAAGTACATATACGGTATCCTGAATGCTTTCATAACGATAAAGTGCCACATAACCTGAATCACCAAATGGAATGAGTAATTCACGTAGTTCTGGTAGATCATCAAATGGTCTACCCATTTCTGGCTCTGTTTCCAAAAACATAAACTTATGCTCAATTGCCAAACCTGCTCGTTTCATCGCGTGAAAGTTTTTTTCAGCAATAAATTGTCGGCAACGTTCTAATCCTTGTGTTGCCCTTTCTGTAATAATTACTCGTGACATGAAGGAATCTCTTTTTCATCGCCTGTACCCCACCCTTTCAACCAACTGCTTACTTCTTTTCCTGTTAAATGTCGTCCCGTTTCTTGATAAGACTTCCATGATTCTAGAGCTTCCTGCTTAAAACTTTCTCTTGCTTCTTCACGGTCAACATAATCCTTTATTGCTTCACGCATAATCCAGTGTGCTGAACGATGACGTAAGTTTGCAAGATGTTGAATGCGACCTTTTAAATTGTCATCAAGTTTGACTGATGTAGCCATAGAAAATCTCCTTTATTACTAGGTAGTACCTTTTGATACTATAGCATGAATTTGTTTTCTCAAATCATAAGAAGATTATTTTTACACTGTCTTTATCTGTTAGACTTAATAGCTATATATAAAAGATATTATCTATAGCTAAATAGGCGGACAGATGAACTCATTGGCTAACAGTAAAAGTAAGGCTCATTCCTTAAATTCAACTTCGAGTTTTGTTCTGCCTGCTTTAATTTCAGATGCGGGTGAATCTGCGGAGAAACGCTTTATTGAATTCTTTACTGCTAACATTCGAAATGCCAATACGAGGAAAGCTTATCTTCGGTCTATTAATCAATTTCTTGATTGGTGTAACAATATTCACCTTACTCTGGAACAGATTGAGCCGGTGAATGTGTCGGCTTATATTGAGTTGTTATTACAGCATCGCTCCCCTGCTACCGTTAAACAACATTTAGCGGCTTTGAAGATGTTGTTTGATTATTTGGTGGTGGGGCAAGTCATTCCTTTTAATCCTGCTTCGGCTGTTCGTGGTCCTAAACATAAAGTGAAGAAAGGTAAAACACCTGTTTTGTTTGCTGAGGATGCTAACTTGTTATTTGATTCGATTGATACAGGTTCGGCTATTGGTCTTAGAGATAAAGCTATCTTGTCGGTCATGAACTATTCTTTTGCTCGGGTGGGTGCAGTGACTAAAATGAAGGTGAAAGATTATTACACTCAGAATACTAAGGCCTGGTTTATTCTGCATGAAAAAGGTGGCAAGGAGCATCGTGTTCCTGCTCACCATAAAGCAACTGAAAGTGTTGAAGCCTATCTTGATAGTGCAGGGATAAGAGGTGAAAGAGACTTACCTTTATTCAGAAGTTCAGGTGGTCGTGGTCGTGAGTTAACCGCCCTGCCCTTGTCTACTTTAGCGGTTTGGCAAATGATTAAGCGTCGAGCTAAGCAAGCAGGGCTTCCTGAAGAAGTCTGTTGTCATACCTTTAGAGCAACAGGGATTACTAATTATTTACAGAATGGCGGCACCATTGAAACCGCTGCTCAAATAGCAGCACATGAATCTACACGGACAACTCAGTTATATAATCGGGTTAATGAAGAAGTGGATTTGGGGGAGATTGAGAAGATTCGGTTTTGATATTTATAAATGATAAAGTATTGCACTAAATCAACTATAGGTTAAATGTTTTAATATCTGTTGGAGAACTATTATTGTTCTTAATGTTTGGTGTTTGAATTATAGTTATATTATTAATTATGGTTGTTTGGTCTAGTCGCTTGTCTGGTTCTACGGTAAGAAACTGAATAATTTCTTTAACAATCAAAATATATACTAGGATTTTTTCTGGAGAATCAGGTGTCCATTTTTTTAGAAATTCAGATTCCTTCGATACTTTAACTTTGGAAGAATTATTTTTTTCTTGTTGTTTTTCTAATTCCTGAAGAAGTTCTGATGCTACTTTAAGTGGTTGGTCGGAAGCTTGTACTTCGTCGATAAAAGCAGCAACAGCTCTACTGGACAGGAACTGTTTAAGAATATCTTTACTTCTCCTTTCATTGGAAAATTGATGCAATAGATGAAAATCTAAATGACTAGACCTTACCCCAAATCTTTGTTCAAAATCATCTATATAATCTGTTAATTGTAAATTTTCATCACCAATCGGTCTCCAAATTTTCATTTCAAAAAACCAATGAAATAAAGATTTATACTCTAAGTCGGTGAGACTGTATTCCTTTTTTAAGCTTATAATTTTTAGTAATGGCGGCTGATAATTTTTCTTAATATCAAGTAAGTATGGAATCAGTTTTTGTAATAATTCTTTTTTTGGAAACTCAGGCCTTAGTTATTTGTAACATGTGTTAATGGTTAATATTATTCTAAATTAAAACATTAATTTACTTGAGCTTTCAAAAAGGAAATCAAATTTATGAACAAAAGTACTTTGAATATATTAGATTAGCCTTTGTAAAATTTTAATGTCTGTCCTTTGACTGTAAAGAACCCGTCACTATTCAATACCTAGTACCTGTTAAATTCAAAACCAATTTACAAATAGCTCGACCAGATTGAGACTAAACAACGTATTTAACCGCCCTGCCATTTATTACAGTAAATCAGTATAACTTTTTAGCGTTGATACCGTTTGTGGTAATTGCTGTTTCTGTAAAATAGCTAAAAATTCATCGACTGTTTTTGGTGTATTTTTTAATGAGTGTCGTTGGCGTTTTATTGCGCCACATGCAACAGCAGGTGCTAAGTCAATTTGGTAGTAAATAAAGTCATCAGGATGTATTGCTTCAATATCGTATTTTGATAACTCTCTTTTTGGAAAGTCTTTTAAATTGGTTGTAACTATTGCATTGGCTCCTGCTTTAATTGCTGCCGCTAAGACATGTCTATCATTCTGGTCTGGCAAATCAAGGGAGTCTATTAATCCTTCATACCCTGTTACTTTTGCATCTCTAACACTGGCATCCATTAAATCACGAGTCCTTTCTAAATCAGATAATTTATACTGGTTACGTCTCAATAAAGCATTTATCCATTCTTCATGAATTTTATCGGTCCATCGTGCTTTAAATAAATCAGTTAATGCTAAGTGCATCAGCAAATCACGTAATGGTGCAGGATATAAAACACAGGCATCATATATAACTGAAAACTTAGCCACTACTCATACCCCATTCCTAATTCTTGGGCTTGTAATGCTAGTTCATCTAAAGCATCTAATCGTTTAGTGTCAATGTCCTGCTGGTAGGCAATAACATCTTTGGCCATAACACGACGATGAGAGCCTACTTTTCTAAAGGGCATTCCGCCATTTTCTAATAAATTAACTAGAAATGGACGGCTTACATTTAACAACTCTGCTGCCTGTTGAGTCGATAATTCAGCATGAATGGGCATCACGGTAACAGCATTGCCTTTCGACATTTCTGTTAAAACTTCCAACAACATATTAATCGCAAACCCAGGAAGAATTAAGTCTTCTGTCTCCCCTCCCCCATTAGCAGTAATTTTTAAACTTAATCTATCATTGTTTGCATATTTTGATAATGCACGGCTACTTACTTTCGCTGTCTCTGCTTCTTCTATTGTGGGTAAATGTACTACATTTGATACGCTCATATTACCAACTCCATTTTTATAAAATACTTACTAAATTATAAACGAAATAAACGAAACGGTTTGTAAATCTGTCCATTTCTTTAATGGCTTACAAAATACCAGAGACTATTACAAAAGTGGCAAAAACAGCTGTACATAAGTACACAATGGTAACTCAGCTATATTTGGAGTGAATTCGAGGGGGATTATAAAAATTAGGTTTGATATGGGCAGCTGTGCATACCCACCCTACTCTTCTTATTTAAGAAAGGATTGCTTTACTTATTTGCTTCAGCCTGCGCCTTTTGATTTGCTAAGTAATGACGCCTTAACATTGAGTCTTCGGGAATTTGTGATGCTGTCTCAGTTTTAGAGGGTGTAAATAATTTGCTAAAAAAATCTAATAGTGACACTTGTTATTCTCCTAGTATTTTATGTTGTATGCTTTTTTAAAAGTGAAGAAAAAGAAAAGCCCTGATAATTTCTCATCAAGGCTTGCCAACCATTCTTAAATAAGAACCTCTTTCTCATATTTCTGTTCTGCTTTATTCCAGTCTTCTTGCTCATAACCAGTAACAAAATTACGAGCTTCTGCTAAATAATAAGCAGCTTCTGCAATCCATTCATTACGAACTATAGTATTACTGGCTATCACTTTTTCTGGAGTTTTTTTGCTTGCTTTAACTACAGTGACTTTCTTTTTAACAACAGGCTTAGCAACAACTTCTTCTTGTACTTTTTGACTGCCTACGACAAGAGCCTCTTTTTTAACACTAGATTTTTTTACTGTTTTTGTTGCTACTGCTTTCTTTACTGCCATTGCAATAATTCTCCTAATTTTTCAAAATAATAAATTCAATACGCATAATTTTTAACATCAATTCATACTGACAGTACAAACATGCTAATAACTTGATACTTCTATATGGTGGTTTTTCTAACGTATTCAATGGGAATTTAAAGAAAAATAAAATACTATTGAGATAGAATCAAATGATGCAGTTGTTTTAGAAAAAGTAAAAAATGTTTTTCACTTTAGTTAAGTATATCCAGTTTATTTTATTCTCAATAAAGACTCAGATAAAACAGATTCAATAAAAGATTTCGACTTACCTTCAAAAACATCATTTAATAAATAGGTTGAAAAATCAAGGACGTCCTTATCAACTTCTCTTTCAAAGACGTTTGTAGTTTCTCTATGAGCAATAGGTTTGTTTTTATAGCGTGCAATAATCTCTTTTATTTCATCTAACCTAAACTTCTTTCCTTTTATATCATCATAGACCTTAATAGCAATATCCTTATTACTAGGAGCTGAAACTAAGTAACCGGCTGAAACAGGTATTCCATTAAGAGACCTTTCTCCTTGAAAAAACTTAGCCAGATTAATTAGCTTTCCTGTATTACTACTATTTAGTTCCGTAAAGTTTACGGAAAGCCACTCTCCAAATTCAATATTTGATTGAAACCGTTCTCTTGCTTCAAGAAGTATTTGACCTTTAAAAATCTGACTCTGTTGTTCTATCTCCTTATACCTTATAACCAAATCATCTAATGTAAAACTCTTTAATGCCATACTATCAAAAGGATTAATAGTCTCCGAATTAGCTATGTACTCTTGTGTTGAAGCGGGCAATTCACCAGAAACACGCCGTGCAATTTTTCCAATAGCCATTACAAAATAACCTCATTCATAAGTTCGATAAATTGAGAAGATGCTTTATCATTTAATGATTCAGTTATGCCCTGCCCTGTACAGCTTATATCTGACCATACTTTTCTAGTAGTTATAAAACTTTTTGCTAACGCAATATAATCATAATCTTTTATCAAATCACCTATTGCTTCACGAGCTTCGTCTGTATCTTTTATACGAGGGTTAGAGTTAACTCCTGTTAAAAGAATAATTGCTTGTAAGTTTTCATTTTGTACCTTTGCTTCTTCAACAGAACGCAATGATTGGTTTAATGTCATCAAGCTTATGTTTGATGGAAATACAGGGATAATAACTAAATCACTAACTAATAAAGCATAACGACCACTGGCATCATTTTTACCGCCACAGTCACAAACTAAATGGTCATACTTTAAAGATAACTCTTTTAATGATGAATAAACTGTAGAACCAGACTTTTCAACGGTGGGAACTGAAATTAGTTTTTCATCAGCATCTCTATATTCCATCCAAATCACAGCTGACTTTTGTGAATCTAAATCACATAGTAAAACATCTACTCCTTTATTCTTTAGGTAAATAGCTGTTGATACGGCAATACTGGTTTTTGTAGATGATTTTGTAGCAAAAATTGTAGTTATCATAAATAATATTTGGAAAGTTATTTTAACTTTGTCCCTTCTTTTAATTTTTTCATCATAAGCCTAGCTCTAGCTTGTTCATAGCTTTCACCACGTTTGGCATGCTTTTCAATTTCTTTATTACTTATATGTTTAGGTAATCTATCGAATGTTTTTTGTTCCTTTGGAGGAGCTTTCCTAGTAAACATTACAACATCATTTTCTAATGAAATGTTGTACTCTGGGAGGTGGTTTGTTTCTACCATTTTTTTAATATTGAAACGTAATGTTCTTATCGGAGAGGTAATTCCTAACTTAATTTTTAAGTTCTCAAGTTTTATTTTCCAAGTTACTTGATTACCACAATGTTTCCTTGCTAACTCATATATCCTACGTTCTGTTGGTTTTCTTAACCTAAAATAATCTTTATCAATACTAAGAACATCATTGCCTAATATTGAATTATAAAACCAGTCAGATAACTTAACTTCTACAGCAACCATCCTCTGGTTGTTATCTTCTTTAACAACTCCCCATTCATCAATCAAAGAAAACTCACGAGTTACCTCTACATTGTTAGTTTTTATATTCGTTTGAATGACAGTTCCTTTTAGCCTGCTTAATCCATCTTTTAACTGTTTATATTGAATACCACTTGTTTTCTTATTTGTTGCAATTAAATAATCATACGCAACAAACCTGACTACCTGAGCAATTGGTTCATTATTATTTTTAGCATTCATTAAGTTAGAAGCTAAATAAAGCAAAATGTCCTTATCATGAATTGTTGCCAATCCTGTATAACTAGGTTTTATTTCTACCCTATAACCATTATTTTCATACACCAGAACTCTAAAATCTGGTTTAGTTGAAAGGCTAAATACAGGATGTTCCATACTAGCAGTATCATCTTTATATGAATCAAAAACATCACAAATAAAAAAATCTTGTTGTTTATGTCTTTCAGGTAATAAAACGTCTCTCATACTATCGATGTATTAATAACCAAATCTGATATGATTATACATTCTATTATCGATGTATCAATAACAACCTGTCATTTTTTGGGCATTTACCTTAAAAAAATAGCTATCGTAGTTTTCCTAACGGCATCGTAGTTTTCCTAACAGACTATCGTAGTTTTCCTAACGCACTATCGTAGTTTTCCTAACAGGCTATCGTAGTTTTCCTAACGTCATATTTTCTGAACACTACTACTACCAATAGATACAGGGTATTTTTTTGCCCTGTAACATATATTAACTTATCTTTAACTTATCTAACTTAGGTTTTCTTTTTGTTTTTTTAAAATAAAGAGCTTATATCAAAAGACCAAGAGCATGAATTTACATAATATCTTTCTGCCTCTTGAAGATATTTTTCAAGCGGAAGAGGGCGTAGCTGAGTTTGATAACAAAGAAATACTCGTGATATTAATTGAAGCTTATGAAAACGAGTATTACCCAATAAAACCATCAGCCCCTATATAGGAATCAAGTTTAGGATGGAGAAACAAGGACACACCTCTAAAGACCTTCACTCCTTTATTGGAAGTAGTAATAAAGGAGTGAAATATAGAACTGTAAGCGGTTTCTAAGCTTAAAAACGATTAACAAGTTACATGATGCTTACATACCCCTTATCAGCGAACAGGGCTCAAGCATTAGATATAAACAAAAAGAGGGTGATTGTAGATAGAGAAGAACACTTATAAAAAATATTATGTAATTATCATAATTATGTTATTACTGTAATTATTGTTTGTTTGTGTAATAAGGTGCTATACTTAAGCCATACAAACCTTTAATTGAGACTATATGATGGCTACCCATAGATTGACTGAAGAAGAAGTACATACCGCGTGTTCAGAAATATCTGCACAAGGTGAACGACCTACCTCATTAACCCTACTCGATAAGATAGGTCGTGGAAGTCTAACCACCATCACCAAATACCTAAACACATGGCATACCTCAGATGAAGCCCAAGCACTCAATATTGATTCGTTGCCTGTTGTTGCTCAATTACCGGATGAATTATCTAAAGACGGTGAAGACCTAATAAAAAAAGTATGGAACGTAGCCAAGGGTATTGCAGATAAAGAGCTCGATATCCAACGAGAAGCCCTTAAGCAAGCCGAAACCGCTAACCAGATAAAGGTAGAGGAGGCGTTCAAGTTCTCAGAGGCACAAGCCATGAAAATTGAACGCTTAGAAGATGACTTTATCTCAATGAAGAATCAGCTTGATGAAAAACACAAAGACTACTGCCAAGCGGCTGAGGACTTAAATGATGCAGAAAAAACGAATGTAGGGCTCAGTAAAGATAATGAACAGCTTCAGCATGAAGTGGATAATCTACAACAACAGCTAACTACAATAGAGCAACAAAACAAAACACTGACTCAAGAAAAAGACACCGTACAAAAAGAATGCTCTTATGTAATAAAACAAAAAGACCAGGAAATTAAGAAACTGGAAATAGAATTAGTTAAAGCCAATGAAAAACTCACAACATCTGTTACCACCAATAACAAGTTGATTGCCGATTTAAAGGACAAAACAATAGAGACTTCGAGTTTTACGGTTGAGCTTGAAAAAGCAACGATTAATCACGAAAACACATTAGTTGAATTAGACACTTCTAAAAAAGAAGCTCAAGTCTTAAATCAAAATGCACTTGATGCGATTAAAGAGGTGGAGCACTTAAGAGGGCAGCTAGAGGTATTTAAACTGTTTAAAGAAAATGAAACAAAAAAGAAAGTACTAAAAAGTAAGCCGTCTAATAAATAATTTCTATTGCAGGAGTAGGGTAGGCCGGCATCTTGCTATTGTTAGTAGGCGTGTATAATTAGACTAATTGAGAAAAGAGGGTATTTGCTATGCAAGTCACAATCAACATTCCAGACAATTTACCGCAAGCGGCTATTCAACAACAAGTACATGAATTTGAAGAAAAGCTAAAACAACAGGCTAAACGAATATCACCTATAGAAAATAAGGCGAAAGAGCAGAAGTACCAAGCTATTATGAAAATAGCTAAAAAATGTTCCAGCTTACCCACATTAGACCATCGTTCAGTAGATGATATTTTAGGTTATGAACAAAGTGAAATGGGTTTATGGGGAGATGAATAGTGGTTATTGATTCATCTGTTTTAATCGCCATTTTATTACAAGAGCCTGAAGCAGAGTCGTTTACAAAACTATTGATTGAAATTGATGATATTTATATCAGTGCGGTTAGCATTGTTGAATCTTCAATGGTTATTGAATATAAGAAAGGAGAACAAGGTGCCCTTCAATATGATGAACTTTTAAAAAGCATTAAGCCTTCTGTTATTTCTTTTGATAATGAACAAGCTGCATTAGCACGTACTGCATGGAGGCAATATGGAAAGGGAAGACATCCTGCAAAATTGAATTTTGGAGATTGCTGTAGTTACGCTACCGCTAAACATTTAGATTTACCTTTGTTGTTTAAAGGCAATGACTTCTCCAAAACAGATATTAAAAAAATATAACCATAGCATTCCACAATACGCGAGCAATAGAATGTCATGAATAAAGAACAGTGCACCGCCTGTAAAACCATAACACCATCAACAACAGGTATCTTTGTACAGATAAAACAAGACTACCAATTCCTTTGTATCAACTGCTATAACGACATGATGGCAGAAAGCTTAGGCATCGATTTTGATAATGTTTCATTTAACCCCATCACTTTAAAAGACACCGATGAAGTAGCGCATAGCTTTATTTTTCAAACTCGGCTATTAGGGTATCAGGTGCTTATTGAAGCAAAGGAACAGTTGGATGATGACAGCGAGGGTTATCACTTTTCTGTGTTAGGTGATGCAGACGATGACTTATTTGATTTATTCAAAGTGCTGTTTGAACGAATGAGACGAGCTTTAAACCAAAAACATATCGAATCTTGTGACTTAACTAAACATAGAATAACTGACCAAGATACTGTGAGAGGTTACATTACCAGCAACAGTGAAGGGGATAGAGAGCATCCTTTGCTAGTCATTGATGGTAAAGAAGTTGAGTGGAATGAATTTGGACAAATGCTTTCAACCTATGAAGGCTTTAATTTCAAGCTAGAAATTTTTGATAAGACCGAAGAAAAGTAATCGCCAGCATGACATCAAATGAAATTCAGTTTATAAAAAACCAAATATTTAATGACAATGAACCAGGCGCCTTACTAAAGGATTTTTCCAGTTTACTTGATTTTATGGGTACGACAGGTATTACGGTTTCAAAGAAAAATCATTTGTTTGCTATCAAATTACTTCCGTCACTTAACCAACTGATGACGAAACCTTTAGAAAACAAGCTTAAACGACCTCAACAGAAATCTTTTCCTCATCTTAATGGACTCTATCTTTTGCTGAGAGCTTCAGGGTTAACCTATATCGTTCTTGAAAAAAAAGATGTTAAATTGATGGTTAATACGACCGCTTTGGAGCAGTGGCATGCATTAAACCCATCAGAACAATATTTTTCATTATTTTATGCTTGGTGGCATCGAGGCAGTGATGAAATAATCGGTGAGCGAGGGAGGGGTTTTAGTGAAAACTATTTCTATGAAACCAGAAGTTTCTTTCAACAAACCTTAAATAAAGGTTTGGACTTAAAGACGAGTCAAAGTGCCTTTTATTATTTGCGCTACAACCCAGGGCTTCACAACTTAGCACTGATGGAATTATTCGGTTTCGTTCACATAGAACTGGATTCTGCTTTGAGTAAAGAAAACTGGCCTATTGTAAAAATAAAACCCACAAAATGGGGGAAAGCATTATTAAAATGTTTTACTAAAGAAATCGCTTATTTTGACAATTTTGATTTTGATACACCAGACGTTGAACCTTGGGGTTCTGAGGCAAGAGCCTACATTCCTACTTGGATAAATGATTTAGAGCCAAAAGATACAGGTGAGGTAATAGACGGAGAGTTCACCTTCAAGGTGTCCCTAGGCAAGGCTTATCGTAAACTAGCCATTCCAAGTACAATCAGCCTAGATGAGTTAGCGAGTAGTATTTTAAGCGCCTTTGATTTCAATAAGGAACATTTGTATCAATTTGTATACAAAAATGATTATGGAATAACAGAACATATTACCCATCCCTTTCTTGATAATGAGTATGGATTGTATACCAGTGAAATTACTGTGGGAGAACTACCCTTATATGAAGGAATGGAATTTATATTTCATTTTGACTTTGGTGATGACTGGCGATTTTTACTGGTTGTCGAATCACTTAAGGTGACAGATTCAAGTCTTCTTAAACCAAAAATTATTGAGCAAGATGGAGAGCCACCTGAACAATATCCTGAGTGGGATTTTGAATAGGAAAAAATAGCTAACATACGTTAATGTGTATTAACGTAGATTAAGAATCAGCTAATATTTATAAGTCCTCATCCAACTGATTAACAAACTAAAACTAATCTGTGAACAAAACTGAATTAATTGAAAAGCTGATATCCAAGTCTCCTGATTTACCTGCTGCCGATGTAACACTGGCTGTTAACAATCTCTTTGAACAAATGAGTACTGCATTAGAACAAGGTGAGCGTATTGAAATACGTGGATTCGGTGGCTTTAGTATTCGCCAAATGAAAGCAAGACAAGCACGTAACCCAAAGACAGGTGAAACAGTTCAGGTAGAGCCGCGTGCATCTATTCACTTCAAACCAGGACTTGAAATGCGTAACCGAGTCAATAACACTAAGCACCGCATTACTGATACTTAAAATTTAGGGTGCAAAGTAAGGTTCCTCAGTAATGGCCTTCAGGCTATCAAGCATAGATATTTCTTGATAAACCTCTGCCCATTTATCAGTATGCCTCATGTAGGAAACGTTAAACTTATCTTCTCCTACATATTCCATACGAGCCCACTTTATGTCAAATGACGGTGCAATTGCATTGGGGTGAGGGCAATTGTATGTGGAACAGAAGTAAAAATAGTTTCGATACCATTTACTGTAGATATCAACAAGGTAATTAAAATCGTTATCCGTAGGAGGAGGGGATATATGGTTAGGCTTAATAACATTTTCTATCAACGCATTCGCTTTATCCGTTAGCTCCTTCTTAATAGCATCAGCTATCTTAGGTTTTGCTTTGGATGATGAAGAGACTACCCATTGTTTACGTGTCATTTGAGTGTGATGAATTTTTTATCCGGTGGTCAATTATAGCTTAATTTATTTCTTGACAGTTTATATGGTATCTCATATAAATAACTATGGATAAAAAACAGCACAAGCCTGTTCTCTGGATAGGGTCATCTCATGAAGGCTGGAAAACTTTCCCTGGTGATGGGCTACGCACTGCATTTAGCCCAATGCGGCGAGAAGGCTGATAATGCTAAACCGTTAAAAGGTTTTAAAGGTACATCGGTATTGGAAATAACGGATAACTATGACAGCGATACATACAGAGCTGTTTATACCGTTAAGTTTGAAGGTGTAGTTTATGTCCTCCATGCTTTCCAAAAGAAAAGTAAAAAAGGGATAACCACACCGAAAAGCCATATCCAACTCATCGAGCAACGATTAAAGACAGCGAGAGACTATCATGACCAGCACTATCAATAACGAGGATACAGTAGTCACAACTAACCATCCTTTTGAAGGACTTGCTAATGGTGATGAGCGATTAGCAAAAGTAAAACTAGCGCATCAAATTAATGTTTTAATCAAAGAGCAGGGCATGAAACAACAAGAAGCGTCCACGTTATTAGGCATTACCCAACCTGAAGTTTCACAAATTGCGAATGGTCGATTATCAGGGTTCACCTTCGACAGGTTATACCGCTGTTTATATGCATTGGATATGGATGTTGAAATTGTTTTGAAGAAACACATTCCTACTGATACAAACGTTGCCGGAATACATGTTTCCAGCCAAGGTCTTTAGGTAATGTAATGACAGATAGCAGAAACCAATGCATAGAAAATGCCGTCGAGAACAACAAAGACAGTATTAACACAGTTGATGACTGTTTCTATGGGGATATGCTAGGCGTTGCGCAAGCCATTGGCCAACTAAAAGAAGCACTAGACAAAGTAAGTACCTGTCTTAACCAACGTGAATTTGAACAAGCATCTGCTCTTGGTTACAGTGATGTCTCTTCAGAATTTATTTTTCTGCAACGATGTCTAGGTAGTCTCAATGATACCGTTATGCAAAAAGAGAACGTAATTCAAGAAATATGCATTGAGGTGGCTAAGGAACTGAAGAGCGTTAAGAACGAAGAAGTGGCTGTTTTAGTCGACAACCAAATGGAAAGCCTTAAGCCTGTCGTTAAACCAAAAAAGATTGAAATCGGATTAGGTAAAGAAACCGTTAACAAGCTCCACTCGCTACAAAGTATCAGGGATACACCCATTGAACACCTGGTCGAACTTATCGTTGCTTCTGCCATGAAAAATGATGAAAAACATTGGCAAGCACTGGAAAAAGGGAAAACACCGATAGCCAATAGTAAAACTGAAAACAAAGAATATTATTCTATGGATGAAGTAACCGGTCATTTAACAGCATTGGATGAGCAAGAAGCAGAACGGCTTAACAATTTATATTAGTAACCATAACTAAGAGCGTTTCTTGCTCACCGGTATGCTGTTTGATTAATAATAGGGTAGGGCATGGCAGCGACTCATCAATAACACCAACACAAATAGAATGACTAAAAAAGCAAAACTAGGCACAGAAAAGAATCCCATCATTGCTCGTGTCCACTCAGATGAGAAAGCAAAGTACGTTGCAGAAAAATGTACTGAAAACGGCTGGCATTACATTATCGGCTTTGAACTCGATAAGCCCGAAGATATTTCTGATTTAGAGAAGATGCTCAATCCACCAGCACCCGTAGCATCAACTAAAGTGGGTAGGAACGAACCGTGTCATTGTGGCAGTGGCAAGAAGTTCAAGAAATGCTGTGGCTCAAATGGTGTGCTGGCAGCGTAAACCGAGCTAACATTATGAATTACTCGGCAGGTTATTGAGTCTCTAGTTGGCGAAATCTGTTTTCAGTAAATAGTACACAATTGAAATTAACAGCTGTTTCTGTGCATCACAGAGAGGGTATAGAGGTGTCTATAGTGCATTTAGATGTATAGAAAACCGTGTTTTCATAAAAGTGTTGCGGTGCTGATGGTTGAGTTTTTAGCCACTAATTTTAGTGAGAGAGGGTATCGTGTATGTTAGTGGTGGTGATTAACGCAGTACCTGCTGTTTATGGCATAGTAACGGGGTGTAGTATTCATGATAGTGTGTATTCTAAGCGTCTAAGGTACCTTTATACATCGCTATAGACCTAATAAACCAATACATTGTGATATAGAACAGTATGGTTTTAAGAAAGGCGTGTAACACTAATCAAAAGTTACAAAAACTATATATAAATATATTATAGAAACCATAACTATTAATAAATGTGATAGCTGTTACACGACTTTTATACCAACAATATCGAACTTAATTTGTAACTACCCACCCCCCCCCCCTAGAAAATAAGTAAAGAAAAGACTTGACAGGCTTTTCGGTGAACAAATTTATTTTTCTTGTAAGCGTATAAAATTCATTCGTACAGCTTACTGATAAAACACAGTGGCTGTTAATCAATTGACTGATGGTTTTGTGTTGAAAAGTTGCTTTTTGTTTGACCTGATCAACACCAGCATGCCGAAAAAACCAATGATATGATAGGTTTATTCCAACAAATCAATCACTTTGTTAATGGCAAGTCTAGACAAAAGCACAGTAAGAAATGAAGTCAGCCGATTAAAGGATGATTTCGAACAACTCTGTGCCGATGGAAAGATCACTAGCGAAAGCAAAGTACTGATGAACAGCATGTTCATGATTATTGAGCTGATACTTTCCATTTTCCTAGAAAGAAGCACCAAAAAAGATAATAAGAATTCGAGCAAACCTTCATCCCAAACAGGTAAGGATGAATCAGCACTTGGTCATCTTGGAAGTAAAGGCAAGGGTAAAAATGAAAATAGCGGCACGACTAAAAATACGCGAACTAGAGAGACGGTAACGCTATCGACAGTCAATTCATGTGATGTCTGTGGTGAAGACCTGATGGATTCACCCTGCAGCCATATTGAAAGACGCACAAAAATAGATATTGTTTTTGAAAAGGTCGTTGAACATGTAGATGCTGAAATTAAACAATGCCCAACATGCGATTCTACAGTTAAAGGGCGATTCCCTTCAGATATGCATGGCCCCTTAACAATATGGTGATGGTCTAAAAGCATTTGTTGTTAATCTATTGGTTTGCCAGATGGTGGCGCTTAACCGCGTCCAGAAGCTGGTTCATTCAATGATTGGCGTGGTTATTTCTGAAACCAGTTTATTAAAATTTGTACTGCGTCTTTATCAGGCATTAGAAGAATGGGAGGATCAAGCCACTCAGGAAATCATAAAGACTCATGCAATCAACGTTGATGAAACCTCTCTCAGAGTGGATAAGAAAAACCATTGGATACATGTTTATTCCTCGGGGGATATTACTTTGAAGTTTTTGCATCGAAAACGGGGTAAGGAAGCTATTGAGTCGATCAATATTATCCCGCAGTATAAGGGAGTCATTATTCATGATTGCTGGTCATCCTATTTCTCATATAAACAATGTGGGCACGGACTGTGCGGCTCGCATTTGTTGCGCGAGTTAACGTTTATTGTCGAATCTAATGATTACAAATGGGCGAGCAATATGAAGCGTCTATTACAAGAAACCTGCAAAAAGGTCTCCACAAGCCCCCATAAAAAATTAAATGATCAGGAACTGGCTAACCTACAAAAGCGGTATCGTAATATTCTGACGCGTGGCGATAAAGAGCTACCAATTATTCCACCAAGGCCCAGTGGCAAACGAGGAAAGCTAGCTAAATCTGATGCGCATAACCTCTGGGAGCGGTTAAAAGAACATGAGGCATCTGTATTGCTCTTTGCAAAAAACCCTCATGTTTCCTTTACCAATAATAGAGCAGAGCAGGATTTAAGAATGGCCAAGGTAAAACAAAAAGTATCAGGGTGCTTCCGATCTGAAGTTTATGCTCATGCCTATTGTCGTATCTCAAGTTATCTGCAAACGATGGCAAGCAAAGGTATTAACCCTCTTATTGCTATTCAAATGGCGTTGGCTGGTGAATCGTTTTAAGGGGAGTGGGTAGTTACAAAATAACTAGGTTATTTTGTGCATCCTGATGATCCTTCTGGAGTAATAATTACTAAATTGTGGAAAAAGTTAAAATATGGAGATTAAAAAGGGGAAATTAGTACGTTGGATTGATGAAAAAGGTTTTGGCTTCATCAAGCCTGAAAATGGGAAAGATGATGTTTTTATCCATATTTCAGCATTAAAAGGAATGATCCGTAAACCCATTATAGGAGACCTTATTCACTATCAAATTAGTTCTGATTCCAATGGTAAGACCAGAGCTGTGAACGAAAAGATTGAAGTTCTAGAACAAGTTCTTACTCTAAAGCAGCACAAGCATAAACAAAAACGAGACCGCCCTACCCCACTATCCAAAAGATCTTATAAAAAACAGCCAAAAACAAATAGACCACTGAATAGTTTTAACTTCTTGTCTATTCTTATGGTCATTGGTGTAGCCATTTTTATTTATAGCAAAGTATCAAAGGAAAAAATATCAGTTGATCAAATTCAAGGTCCTATATGCTTAAACCGCAAATCGTCCATTCCGGCTTAAAAGAAGAGCGTCCCTGCCCTGCTTTTAAACACTCCACTCCCGAATTGCTCAGTTCAGTGGTTATTTGAAATTCATCGTGCTGCCATCCTTGGCAAAACGGTACAGGCATTCATGCCAGTACCGACCATCATTTTTCCTGTTTACCCCAAAATCACCACCACCCAAAATACCGGCCAGAGTATCTACTGCTATTTACTAATTATTATTACTAAGAGGAGGTTTTTCTGTAGATAAGCTTTTGAACAGGAGGGCAGCCAGGACTTAGTGGCTGTTTATCAAGCTTGTTATAAATTGTTATTACAATGTGGATAGTTTCCATGAATAAACGGGTTAAACACAGTTCTTCACAGTTTCTGAGCATAACCTTGTGGATAACTGTGTTTAACTACCTTAACCAATTGATTTTATAGTTTAATTCGACATTGTATTATTTTTATACAATTCAATTATCTCCGTGAAAATACCAACGCTTTAGCATCATCGCCCTACCCTACTCCACACCTGTATTTAGTTTTATAAGGTTTAATATTAGGAAATATAGCGTTTAACAATTGACACTGATTTGGTATTAAATTTATACTACTTTAAAACTGTTTCAATATAATATCAGTATAAAATTAAAGCCAAAATACCACTATGAATGAACTGTCAGACCAAGATCTTTATGCTGCTATCATGTACACCCGTAATATCAATGAAACTGATGGCCAGAATATTCTGACAAACTTTCATATTGAACAACCTGCTTTAGCTGAAACATTATTTAATATATTCCCTGCTCTTATTGCTGAAAAAAACATAGATCTGTCTAACTTTTTTATGGATCAGTGTTTTGATGCTATCTGTATTTATGAGCATATCTTTGGTAAAGCACCTATTCAAACTGAGGAATGGCTTATATCTCAAATGGAAGCTCTTGAAGCTGAGTTTCTTCATTTGAATACACCAAGTCAGCCAGGAAAGAAGAAAGCTATCAAAATCGTTCAAACGAAACTTCTTAGCGTACTAAAAGAATCAATTGATGATTATGCTTCTGAAAATTCATCACGTATTCCATATATTGGGCTTACCCAAAATTTGATAACAGGCACACTGCAATTACTGGAAAGTATGTATAAGAAAGGCACTAAAAAATCACACTAAATTAATACCAATTTAAAACTAAACCAACATTAAATTAACACTAAAACAGTATTATGATTATACTAATTGGAAGTCAAAAGGGCGGTTGTGGAAAATCAACTACGGCAGTCAACATAAGTGCGGAATTAGCAGGCCGAGGGCATGATGTAGTCTTAGTCGATGCCGATAGGCAATGTACAGGTGCTAACTGGGCAATGGATAGAGCAGAGAACAAAGAACTTGCTACCGTTCATTGTATACAGAAATACGATAATATCCGCGATACATTAATTGATCTTGATAGCCGTTATGAATATGTCATCGTGGATGCTGCAGGTCGTGATAGTAGAGAGCTAAGAACAGGGATGACCGCTGCGCATATTCTTATTGTGCCATTTAGACCCTCACAACCTGATTTAGATACTTTACCTAATATGCAGGAAATCATCATACTAGCTAAAGACCTTAACCCTTCCTTAAAGGTCTATGGCTTAATTACAATGGCTCCAACAAACCCCGTTATTCATGAAGAAACAGATGCGCGTGATTGTTTAAATGATTATCCAGAAATTGAACTACTAGATACTATGATTTGTGATCGTAAGTGTTACCGCGATGCTATGAGTGATGGGTTAGGTGTTGTGGAAATGAACAACCCAAAAGCTAAAAATGAAATCAAAAAATTAATGGATGGTATTTTATAATGGTAAAACGCAGAGATCCCAAAGCCAATAATTTGAATCTAGTAAAACCTGAACCAACGGCTGAACAAGTAGAAGTTTTTGCATCTGGTGTTGATGGTGGAGATAAAAAACATGAGCCAGTTATTCTTAACCCAGACGAACCCAGAAAATTTAAAACCATAAGTGTTCCGTTCAATGAGTATGAGTATGACCAACTCACAAAAGGCACTAAATTGAGTGCTCGGACAAAGCTAAATTTTGTTCGTTATGCTATGTTGAAATTAGCAAAAGAACTTCAGGAACAGGATAATTAATAACATTAAAACGGTATGTATTTAACATTAAAAACATACTAAATAAGTATCAATTTAACACCAAAACAGTGTATTTTATATACTTACTAAAATCAATCAGTAATGTGATTATTCTTCTCTCACTTCCAGCCATTTCGTATGCTGGAAGTGAAATTAATATTTTGGATAAAATAAAACTAGGCACCATCACCATAATAGGGGTCCAGTGGAAGAACCCCCAAAAGTGTTCGGTCTGAGATAATCCACTTTCCAGTAGTACCATTTTAAATGTATTCTTTACTGGTGAGATTGGAAATTTAATTTCTTAAAGCCTATAGATTCGTCATGACGGTTCGAAAAAACGTAGGTTTGACTGGACTTATTTCCCAATCAAAAAAACTGCATTGTATGCCAGCTTTGAGTGAGATAAACCGGTTCAGTAAATCTTGGTTCAGAATATCATTTTTCAGTTAGTAAAATGGACTGATCCTTATTGAAGATAGGATATGCGTGCGTTTCAACTAAATATTTATCTTTGTCCATGCAGGATGATGCATTAAAAAAGTAGGTTTCTGAAACAGTGCTTATAGGCATTTAAACAAACATAGCTCAGAACGAACACTTTTGGGGGTTCTTCCACTGGACCCCCTTATGGAAAGCGGTGTGGAATTTGTGGCCGTGGATATGCCAGAGGCTAATCGTCTGACCATTCATATACTGGCCGCAGTCGCCGAGCATGAACGGGAAATGATAAGTCAACGGACTAAAGCAGCCTTACAGGCGGCAAAGAAGCGCGGTGTAAAGCTTGGTAGCCCTACCCCCAAAAAAGGAGCAGCTATTCGCTCAATTGTATTACAGAATAAAGCTGATTGTTTTGCTACTAATACCTTGCCTATTATCAAAGAATTACAAAACCAAGGTGTTACCAGTTATAAATCTTTAGCTAGTGCGTTGAATGTACGAGGCATACCAACAGCCAATAAGCGACAGTGGCACGGTACAACAGTGAAAAACATTATTAAACGATCAATGTAAACTACTGCCTTAGGCTAGACCGGATAGAGCGATAGAATTCCTGTGTGCTTGAGTGACGAGCTGAAGATTCTGTAATGTATTGTGATTTACGCAAATTAAAGCTCCTGTCAGCTGCTTTTGTAGCATTTGCATATGCATCTAAATCACTGTTAGTTTTAAGGTAAGGCCATTTTCTTAAATATTCTGGTAATTCTGTACTATCACCTGCAAAAGTAGCTATTGGATGATCTTTTTCAGTGGCTATTCCGATTTCCCAAGGAACCCACCAAGATAACTTAGTATTTCCAGAAACAATGGCCATCAGTTGAGTACATTTTCCCATTTCGTTTCGTAAATAGTCTCCGAGTTGGTCACCTGCTTTTGAAGAGTTTGGGTCAATAAGATCTAAGTAACAATCAATTTGATGGTATAGCTTTAAGTAAGCAGAAATTTTGCTAGCCAATCCAGAATCAGCTTGTTGATGTGACATAAATACTTTCATTTTTCTTTCTCTTATAATTTTTTTTCATTTACTAATCGCCAATATTGATAACCTAGGGCAGTAAGTCTGCATGACTTCGAATTAATTGCGGCAAAGTACATGAATTCGGCATCAACAGGAATGACAAGTCCAACACTTTGAAATTTTTGTAAATCTTTAAATATCTTTAAATATCTTTACATTTTCTTCAATGGCTGTTGTTTCAGTGTCTTCATGCGTTGGATCTAGAGAATACTTTGAGTCTGGTGTTGAAAAATACTGAGTTATCTTTCGTATTGTCTCAAATGGAATTTTAGGAGATATTTTTCGTAAAGGAGTGAAGGTTGATATATTGGTTTTAAATATTGGGCGTTGATCCCATGCACCTAATGCTTCATCTACATAAGCATATAAAGACCCAGGAGAGATGTTGCCTCTAATATCGGCTGCTCCTCCTTTTAAAGCATCAGCAACTAACGATGTAAATACACCCGAACCATTTGTCTCAAGAGCATATTCAGAATCTCTACTAGCTGTAAGAACAGATAAACCTTCAGCTAATTGAGATAGATTACTGCCAGATATGGCAGGTGAACCTAAAGCCCCTGAATGGCAACAGTCGAGGATAATTACTTTATTCTTTGCTTTAGATTGATTGGCTAAAGTAATAATTTCATCCATTGATACGCCCTCATCATATTTTTTTGCATCTGTAGTGACAAGGTAACCTCCTGTACTGTTAATGTAGCCATGACCTGAAAAATACAGCAAGGCCATATCGGAATCACCAGAAAATAGACTATCTATAGCCTCTCGTAGGTTTGATCTGGTAACGCTTGAACTTGGTGATGTCATCATTTTCACACCAAAATTAGGCGAACCATCACCATGTGATTCTAAGAGAGTTCCAATAGCATTTGCATCATTAACACAACCGTTCAAAGGTGAATTTGGATAATCATTAATACCAACTATAAGAGCCTTTTTCATTATTTGTTTTTTCCTTCGCCCATCATTTGATTTATTGCATTAGAAATTTTCTCCCAATCCCAAGCAATTGTTCTGTTGCGTTGTAATCCTTTGGGTAAATTACTACTAGTATTTGCCCCCCCAACATAAATGCCAAAAACAGGAACATCCTGATCTTTTGCCATAGAAATTTCCTTTGCAACACCAGTTGCACTAGTCATATATTTACCAACAAGAACAATCAGCATATTTGTTTTGTTTATTTTTTCTTTGACGATAGCTTCCCATTGAGATTGTGGCATAGATGCTTTTGCTGACCAATCTTGTATGGTAAATGGTGTTTTGGAGTTTTTTGATTGACCAACGAATAATGTTTTTTCTGTTTCATTATGATCGAAATCAAAGCTAATAAATGATCTTGGGTCTGCCATTGATTTTTCCTTACTTTTTAATTAGGTCAAAATCAATATATAGGCATAATTTTATAATTCAACCACAATATGTAGTGTTTTTTTAATTGTTTTAACCTCAAATAAGAAGTGAGATCTATTTTTGAAAAAGGCATGCCCTTTTGGTGTGTTCAAGGTCTTTTTTAATCAATGACTTATGAGGATCAATTTTCTCTGTCAAAAGGGCTCCCTTTTGGTATGGTGGTGACAGTCGGGTATCAGCCAATAAGCGGACGTTTAAAACATCCCCATTGCTCGATGCAAAGGAACCATGCTTTTTATTCTACAGAAAATGGATTTAAAAATTGTCGTTCCCAAAGCAATTTACGATCAACCTCATTCAATTTTGCCTCATCACATATCGATTGCCAGTTTTGCTCAATGATGGATTTCTGGTGCTCAAAAATAATATAAGCTTCATCTTTACTAAGTAAGAAGTTTTGCGCAGCAGACAAACATGTTTTAAACTGGCTTAGATTATTTTCTCCGATAATACGCATAGCTTGCCCAGCCTCATTTCCCGCACGCCCTTGAGGGCAGATATCATAGGCTGGGGTCAAGCTTAAATGTTTACCATCCCAAAACGCGGCATGGTTTCGGGCGTGATCATCAGTATTACCGCATAGAATATTGAACAATAAACGCGAAAACAGCTCTTTGAGTGTTTTTTTAGGTTCAATAAATCGATGACGAATAATTTCAGCTAAAGTTTCATAGCTAGCGTAGCGCGCCATCATATCATCGAGGCCAAATAAGGTGAGGGCTGATACCATAGATTTTCGTGTCCAGCCTTTGCCATTATATTCCCTGTCAAAGCGTTCAATGAGCACAACATCTTTATTGGCCACTTTCACAATTTTCACTGGGGCGACATTGATGCCAGCCAGCTTTGCCAGACGCATTGCGATAAATTCCGCCTTCACCACGCTGTATAAATCGCTGGTAACAGAGAATTTAGAAATATATTTTGTGCCCCCCTCTTCGATTAACGCTTTAGGGCGGGCTCCGCCAATTGGGCTGCCATGATAGAGTGCCTGATCTAATTCTGGTGTGAGTAGTATACCCTTTTCAACACGCTCCGCTGATTGCATCAGCTCTTCCATGCTAACATTTTTTGCCAAACGCGGCCTATATTCAGAGGGAGATTGCTGAAAGTCTAACGCACCAATCCGATCTGAACCAGACTCTAAAAGGTAGGTGAGTTCATCAAGTATGGCCGTATCGGTATTAGCACCTTTTAAGCCAAGCTTTCTGTTAATAATAACCCGCCGTCCCCAAGCATCAGGCGCACTATCACGAATACATCCCGGCATATTTAATCCAACCAAATTAGGAAGCACACCAGCTTTTAATGGCAACTCAGGCTCGTATATAGGAATCGCTAACGGTGCATCCTTCATACGTTCCAAGTAACTTTTACCGTAGTTAAATAAAAGCGTATCGCCGTCGGCTTCAAGTTTTCCAGCGACAACAGGCTTTATTTCACCGGGTAGCCATATCCATACATATCCCTCCTTGTATTGATTACTAGAAGTCATCATCAACTACCTTTACCTTTTTACGAGCTTTTTTAGGAAGCAGAGCGAGCTTCTCTTCGGCTTCTTTGATATGCCCTGCTAAGGTAAATGAAGAGGGATCAGCATTGAACAGGTTCACCCCTACAATAGTCGCCACTTCAAACACCACACCGACCTCACATTTTAGATCGCCTTTTTCAATGCGTTGAAGCGTACTTCTGGATATTCCTACGCGCTCAGCCACTACTTCAGCACTTAGCTTGCGCCCTAATCTAGCTGCACGAATGAGACCCGAGAGAAGTGTGACTGCCTCTTCGGTATAACGAGAATATGAACGTGCCACTGATTTTGGCATTTTTTGCCTTATATATAAGTCAATAAACCGACCATCGGTTTATATATGAACCACAATGGTAGGTTATTATTGGAAGATAGTCAACCTTAAAATGGCTTGTATATAAGCCACAAAGTTTACACCTTATGCGCTCTTCTGTCATTTTGCAGTTAACACAGGCAGACGACCAATAACGTCGTATAGATTTACCTCTATCTAAGGTGTTGTGACGATAGATTGCCCTATCTCCTGCTGGGCATTCATACTCGTCATCTTCTGGTTTATAGGTAAAGTCTCGTTTACCAAATAATCCTTTAGCTTGATTACCAGAAGTTTCACATTTGGGGAGATAAACCTCTATATTAGCTTCAGAACATGATTTTATTTCTTCACCATTATAATAACCACGATCTGCTACAACAGTTAATTTATCAACCTTAAGTTCTTCTTTGGCTTGTAGTGATATGTTCGCAAGTTGGGATCGGTCATTACTGAAGATCAATCCCATCAATAAAGACATCGATGACTCTGACAGAGTTGTCTTCTGATACATAATCATCGAGTTGCTCTGGAAATAAAGTGGCTTGAGTTCGAGCCTCACCTATTATGAATCTACTCATCTTTCTGTACTTTGATTTGAAAGTATGATTATAACGTATCCCCTATAAATCACAGGGGGAGCAATAATCTTTAAAAAAAACCGTCAAAAAGCAATAAATAGCTTGACAGGTTTTTGATGTAAAAATGGCTTTTTAAAAACCTCATACATTTCGCACTATTTC
>Ga0209184_1000466_pt1 | contig 42898 bp, 33 predicted proteins | sample EN8Hudsemesocosm_2_FD_184627 | JGI IMG/M metagenome (GOLD analysis project Ga0209184, IMG submission 184627) | Methane-oxidizing microbial communities from mesocosms in the Hudson Canyon - EN8C Hudson Canyon (SPAdes) (version 2) | ecosystem: Environmental > Aquatic > Marine > Cold seeps | place... | reverse complement strand
CAGTTACAGTTACAAAGATTATGTTCTGCTTGAGTTGCTTTCTCATCATTACTAGAAACCATTTTAGTACCTCATCTACATTAATTAAATATTAATACCAAAAGAATTAGTTAATCCGATTGGTATAACTTCAACAATAGAGACGATCGTTTTCAATAAAAGATGCGAATTTTTCAAACTTATTTTTAGGTATTGTTACACTAATTAAACGCTCTAATAATTATAAAAGATTTTAACATGACAAATGCTAAGCAAAACTCTACAAGTAATGAAGAGACTATTCCTAAATGGTTCATCCCAGTTGCTGTATTGGCTATGGTATGGAATTTAATGGGCGTTATGGCTTTTATCAACCAAGTAATGATGACACCGGAAATGATCGCTGAATTACCCCAAGCGGAACAAGTGTTTTATACGTCTCTACCCTTGTGGGCGACCATAGCTTTTGCCTGTGCGGTATTTGGTGGTGCTTTTGGGTCATTGGCGTTATTAATGAAAAAAATGCTAGCCGAACCTCTATTGATATTGTCATTAGTAGGCGTAGCTGTTCAAATGTTCCATTCCTTTGTCATCAGTAATTCCTTTAAAGTATTTGGCCCTGATGGAGCAATAATGCCAGCTATAGTCGTTGTTATCGCTATTTCACTCGTACGATTAGTGAGCAAGGCAAAAACAAAGGGTTGGTTAAGTTAATACTGAAAGCTATACAACACAAGTCTTGTCATATGCTTGTCGTTAAAATGGCGCAACGTGTTTCTCGCTTTTTATTATTGCATAGGGAATTTTAAGGCCTCTTGTATCAAAATTAGCGATAAATGAAAAAACAATCAGTAATAACAATGAATAAATACTCGCTTACTATCTTCGTTTTTTTAAAGCTTGTTAATAATCGCTTGTGCTGTTTTAAGGGTGCGTATTTCTTGAAACAGCGCATCTGCCTCAAAGTACTGTAGCTTCAAATATTTGAGCCATTGTTTGATGCGGTTAGGGTAGTATTTACTTTTATCACCATAGGTCTCACAGCGCGAATAATCTAGTAATAATTTTTGTACTTCATCCCAAGGGAGCACTGGCGCTATTTGCTTAATGACTTGTGCTAAATTAGGCAACATTAAGGCACCACGTCCGACCATAATGTCCTTACATCCTGAAGTTTCTCGGCACTGTTGTGCATCGCTGTAATTAAAAATATCGCCGTTCGCAATGACTGGAATATTGATACTCTGCTTTATTTTCGCAATCCACTGCCAGTGAGCGGGTGGTCTATAACCTTCAACTTTAGTTCGAGCGTGCACTGTCAGTTCATGAGCGCCAGCAGATTCAACTGCTTGAGCATTTTCTATGGCGAGGCTTTTATCTTCAAACCCAAGGCGAATTTTTGCGCTAACAATTGCGCCTTCAGGTACAGATTTTTTTATCGCACTAACGATTTGATATAGGTTCTCAGGATCTTTAAGTAATATTGCGCCGCCACGATTATTATTCACCATTTTAGAAGGGCAACCAAAATTAATATCAACGCCATGTGAGCCAAGTTCAATCACTTTAGCAGCATTATCAGCCATGCATTCTGGATTTTGACCTAATAGCTGCACTCGCACAGGTGTTCCTGCTTCGGTAGTACAACCATATGCATTGGCATTTTTTAATTCGGGGCAATAGCGAAAAAAAGCTCTATCTGAAATAAGTTGATCAACCACGCGGACAAATTCAGTGATGCAAAGGTCGTAGCCTCCAATCTTAGTCAATAAATCACGCATTAAATGATCTAGCACGCCTTCCATAGGCGCTAATACAACTCGCATAACTAGCTTGTCTTATTCAGAGCGTTTTTGGATTTATTGTTGAATTCACTACTGGCGCGTTTACTAATTAACCAGTACAAACCTACCGTAACAAGTGCAATTAAAAAGTGAACGAGCAAGGTAAGAAATTGAGCATTTTCTTGCCACAAAAATACGGGGCCACGGTAGGTCACATAAAATAAATCTAACGCAGATATGTGCAACCAAATTATTATAAATAATAATTTTAGTCGGTGGCGAGCAAGGAAGGCTTTGGAAAATAAATTCAAACGATAACCCAATAAAAAAAAGTAATGACTATTATAACCAAGTGAGCAAGTCAGGGTAAACAAACTTGTAGTTCAAAACCTGTTTAGCTTTTTCACCAATAACAACTCTTCTTGTTTCGTTTATGTTTTCTGGTGCAAAAAGAGGAGGATCTAACATTAGCGCTTTCGCTGCAGCTTGATAATAATGCTGCTTGCTAATATGAGTATCACTTACGCCATTAAAAATCTCATGAGTAGAGTTAGCTTGAAGTAGAGATTCAATCAAACCAACTGCATCTTGTTGATGAATTAGATTTACCGGCGCCGTTGAATTACCGAGAGTTTTTTTCGCCATTATAAATTTACCGGGATGACGGTCAGGCCCTACTAAGCCTGCTAATCTGATAACCATTCCTTTTTTAGAGAAGTTTAACACTGTCTGCTCGGCAGCATTGAGTATTTGTACTTTTTCTGTCGCCATGTTGAGTAAGCTTTCTTCATCAACAGTACCTTCTAATCCATTATAAATAGCCGTACTCGATAATAAAATAACGCGTTCAACTAAACCTCGTTGCTGAGCAGCATTAACAAGTTGAGTTATTTTGTCTGCGTAATCTGTTCTTCCCTGCTTAAATTGTGGAGTAATAGCAATAACTAGACTGTGCTTGGTAAAAACATCGTGTTGAGCAAGTTGCACTACATCAGCTGGCAACGTTAATTGCTGAGCATTGATTGATTGCTGATTTAACTTGTTAACATTGTCTAGTTTACTGCTTGTAGCAAGCACTGAGGTATTTTTTTCTAACAAGTTAATGGCTAGCACTTTACCTAACCAGCCACATCCAATAATGCCTACAGAAAGGTTATTTTCCACTTTATCAATAGCTTTAGACATTACTTTTGCTGCTCATAGTTTTTGATTTTTTCAGTTATTTGAACAGCTACGCCATTAGGCACCAATATAGATAAGCTATACTGGCTTATTTTCCAACCTTGCTTTGTTTGAATTAACACACCAGAGCCTCGGCAATAGCCATATTTGCTATTTTCCAATACCTCATCAAAAAAGGCTACTGAGTTTTGCTTAAGTATGTTGATGTTCCTATCTTTAGCCACATATAACCAACCCTTTCCTTGATCAAAGTAAGGTAAAACAAAAGCGGTGAATTGTTGTTTAGTCCAACGCTCACTGGCATCCGTTCCCAAAAAAATAGCGTCATCAGTTAGTGAGTTTAAATACACTTGAGCATTGGCATTAGCCGCGGCTTGATGAAATTGATCTAACACCTTGTTAATTGATTGCTCTTCTTTAGCACTCTGCGCCACTGACAAAAAACTAACACAGGTTAATATTATCCATAAATATTTACTTATCATGTTCTTACTCTTTATTGCTTAGATTAGGGAAAATGTTTTTCAGTAAAAGACTACTTAGGTAAAATAAAATAACTACCTTTGAATGTAGCAGCGATATTTTCACCACAGTATACGTGCGCAATGAGGTTGATCCTAGCTTTCTTGCCTAGAGCCAAGTTATCAAATTGCCCTGAAACATCTTCTTGAACAACTTGCCCGTAAGCTAACCCTTTAATGGGTGAGTGATAGCGAATATTAGCTTCCGCTAAAACTATATCACCATCTAAGTTAGGCTGTGTTTGTTGTTCTTTTAAAGCAAGATACACCCACCCCCAACCCGTTAAAGTTGCCAAAGTATAAATACTGCCGGCAAACATAGTGTGATGTAAGTTTTGATTAAAATCAGCATCACATAACGTAACTAATTTGGCACTGTCAAAATAGCTTATTTGTAAATTCATCGCTTTACTTAAAGGAATGGTTTTATGCCAGATATCTTGTAAGTCTTGTGCTTGTTTTTCTTTATGTTGAACATGCACAGATAATTTTTTAACCATACGGTAATGTTTAACATCATCGAAGAGCGTATGTGAGTAGCCTTGATTTTCATAACCGAGCTTTTGATAAAAACCCACCGCATCATCTCGAGCATTTAAGCATATTTCTGTCATGCCTAATTTGCTAGCTTGCTGCTCTAACTCATTTATGATTTGTTGCCCTAACCCTTGTCCTTGTGAGTTATCATCAACAGCCATATAACGAACTTGTCCTTGCTGCCCAGTAGCTTTTTCTAAACGACCTACCGCTAATATTTTAGCGTGATCATCAATAATCATTCGATGAATTGCGTACTGCTCTTGTTCGTCTTGCTCACTTCCTAGCGCTTGCTGCCATGGTTTTCTTAATATTTGCCATCGAAGATGATAATATTGTGAAAACTCTTCAGCAGAATTAGGTGCTCTTAAGGTATTCATTGTCTATCCTTATTTATACCAATTCACTATTTCAATTGGTATAAGTAGCCATCTCATTTATTAAATTGGATAATTATGCAATTAGCAAAGCACATTGCACAAGGAAAATTAACGTTTTTAAATCAAGGTAATGAAGCCATATCTATTAGCGAGAATGAACATTATCGTTGGCTCGCTTTTGCCTGCAACAATGGCGAGCAAGTTATCCAAAGTATTATGCTTAAACGTAAGCCTTGGAAGTTAACCTTACCCCATCAAACTGCACTAATGTTACCTTTATTATTTTTTAAACCAAACAACATGGTTGAGCTTGGTTTAGGCGGCGGTAATATTCAACGGTTTATTAATAATGTATCGAAAGAAATAACCATAGACAGTATTGAACATAATAGCGTTGTAATCGATTGCTTTAACCAGTATTTCAATCCGCAAGATAATCAAATAAATGTAGTATATAACGATAGCAAGCAATGGCTGCAAAATAATAAAGTTGATTACGATTGGTATGTTTGCGATGTTTACCAGCAAGAAATACAAAGTTACAACAATACCGTTAATCAACTAGAACATATAACCGCTAATATAAAACCAAATACTTGTTTATCTATTAATTTACCTGATGCCAATGACAACGAAGTTAATTTATTATTAACGATACTAAAACAGATATCGACAGATCATGAAATCACCTATTTCCATATTCCAAACTACTTAAATATTGTTATTCATTTGATTCCAAAACAGTGGCATATATATAAGCGAATAAAACGAAACAAGCACAGTTATTTACCCAAAAATACTTTTTTAAGATGGAAGCGATTTTGGCAACATGGGAAAAAAGTTTAAGCTTAAAGCTTGCTGAAAGAACAATGATATTAATACCATGTAAAATTAGTATAAAGCTTAGATGAGAAAATAAAAAAACTCGCCGAAGCGAGTTTTTAAAATTACCTCTAAATTATTTAACTTGAAGTTGCATAGTTCAAGTTAAAAGATGATTATTCCGCAACGGGAAAACCTCGAACACGCATCAATGCTTTAACATCCGCATCGCGACCTCTAAATGCACGGTAAGCATCAGCAGGGTCAACTGCATTGCGAACACTAAATAAATGTGCAACTAATTTTGCCGCAACGTCTTTATCATAAAAACCGCCTGGTGATTGTGCAAAAGCTTCCGCCGCATCAGCCGTTAACACCTCAGCCCACATGTAACCGTAATAGCTTGAGGAATAACCTTCACCACTGAAAACATGACCAAATTGTGTTGAGCGATGACGCATCACTATTTGCTCAGGCATATTAAGTGCAGCTAACGTATCACGCTCAAATTTTTGTGCATCTATACCGGTAGGATCTACCGTATGAAATTTCATATCAACAAGCGCTGATGCTAAATATTCCGTTGTTTTAAAACCTTGATTAAACGTCGCTGCTTGTTTTATTTTCGCGATTAATCCAGCAGGCATAGGCTTGCCCGTTTTATAATGTACCAAATAGTTATTGATAACATCGTCAGTAGATAACCAATGTTCTAGCAGCTGTGATTGAAATTCAGTGTAATCTCGAACACCGCCATTAAGTGATGGGTAGGTTACTTTTGATGATAAATAGTGCAATGCATGACCAAACTCATGGAAGTACGTTTCAGCATCTGACCATGAAATCAACGTTGGCTGACCATCAGCACCTTTACTAAAATTAGAATTATTAGATGACAGTACATTTTTATTACCATCAAAGGTTGTGTAGCTACGATAGGCAGTTGCCCATGCACCTGAGCGTTTACCTTTTCGTGCAAATGGGTCTAAATACCATAAACCAATATGCTCATGTGAGATTTTATCTGTTACTTCCCATACGCGAACATCCGCATTAAATACGGGTACTGAGCCATCTTTAATTTCCACGAATTCAAAGTTGAATAAGCGACCTGCTACATAGAACATTGCTTCACGAAGTTTATTTAATTGTAGATACTGTTTTACTTCACTCGAGTCTAAATTGTATTTGTCTTTACGTACTTTTTCGGCGTAAAAACGGTAATCCCATGGCTCTATTTTTTCAATACCGTCTTGTGCTTTACCAATAACAAGCATGTCAGCAACTTCTTCATCAACACGAGCTATTGCAGCTGGCCATACACCTTCCATTAGCTTAATAGCATTTTCAGGTGATTTAGCCATTCGATCTTCTAAGCGCCAAGAAGCGTAGTTTTTATAACCTAGTAAACCAACACGTTCATGACGAAGTTGTAGAATTTCAGCAATAATAGTGTTGTTATCAAATTCATCACCATTGTTGCCACGGTTATAATAACTATTCCACACTTGTTGACGAAGTTTACGTTCAGTTGAATAAGTCAAGAAAGGGTCCATTGACGAGCGAGTATTGGTGATTGCATATTCACCTTTATGCTCTCGTGCTTCTGCTGCAGAGGCTGCAGCATTAACAATAGATTCTGATAAACCGCCTAACTGCTCTTTTGTTAAATACAATACATAGCTTTCTTCATCAGCTAGAACATTATTACCAAACTTAGTGTGCAATTGTGCTAAACGTTGGTTAATGTCAGCATAGCGTTTTTTAGCCTCACCTTCTAAGGTTGCTCCGTTGCGGGCAAAACCATTGTAAGTTAATTGCACTAAACGCTGCTGTTCTGAGGTAAGCGTTTCAACTTCATCGCTGTTATAAACCGCTTGAACACGAGCAAACAGTACTTCATTTTGGTTGATTTTAGAGTTGAAAGCTGAAAGTTTGGGTGCCATTTCACTTTCAATCTCACGAAACTCTGGCGAAGATTGGTTTGAACGCCAAATGCCCCAGTATGTAAACACACGGCCTAAATCATCTCCCGTTTTTTCCATAGCAACAATGGTATTTTCAAATGTTGGCGCTTCAGGATTATTGGCGATGGTTTCAATTTCAGCCAGGTTAATTTTCATACCCTCTTCTATCGCTGAAATCAACCCAATCAGTGAAACTTTGTCAAACGAAGGCACACCTTGATAAGGTCCTTGCCATTTTTCAAGTAACAATGCTTTGGATTGCTCTACTTCGTTAACGTTTTTTACAATTTTTGCTTCTGTTTTTTCTGTTTTTTCTGCTTTGGCAGTTGTATTTTCAACAGCGGTATTTTCGCCTGTACAAGCCATTAAAATGCTTGATAATAAAAATGTGGATATTAGTGCTTTTTTCATAATTAATCTCTAACTAGCGTGTTAACAGTTTCAATAGTCTTAATTTTTAGCTCGCCAAAAATAACAGCTATTGAGTTAACATGACACTAACAAGGATCGATTAATAAAGAAATGGGTAGAGGTGGCATTCACCTTATATTGTATGCAATTGAGCTTATTTAAGCTTTATTAGTGATATTTTAGCGACTATCGGGCAATAATTTAACTTCCATTGTTTTTACTTTGACATTTACACCCGCAGAAAATAGTGACTGATAAAAAGTAACCAAATCACAAGAATTTATTTGTTCATAAACAAGAGCGTATTTAAGGATGACTTGAAACCTGTTGGTAATAATATAAAAATTAATTTTCGGTTCTAGTGGCCAATATTTCTTTTACACTATCTAGATAAGCATCATATTTTTTCCAGTTGCCAACCGAGCGATTATTAATTGGGCTACGTACTTGCAGTGCACTCGCTGTGGCAACTGGCGCAGAATTTTGATGAATATTAACGCATTGTTCCTGCCAAGGAAGATTACAAAACTCAATGAGCCGTTGAGCTTCATTTAAAGGCTCGTTAACTAATTTCTCATAATTAATTAAATAAAAGTTTTCCGGAAAGAGCTCTAACCACAATGCCGCTAGTTGTTTAAAGAGTAAATAAAATTCTGTAGTGCTTTGTAAATCATATGAATAACTGTAATACGATTGATTGACGGCAAAAAGCTGCCTGAAATTACTAACAATGGTATCTAGTGGATTTCTATCTAAGCAGACAATTTTGGCCTTTGGTAATGCTTGTAAGATAAAACCAACATAAAGCACATTTAACGGCATTTTATCAACGAACTTAGCTGTTTTTCCGGTTATTGCGCGCGTACTTTCAATATATGCTTTACCTAATTCTGCAAAATTTATGTTTTTGGTCGCCGTTACCGTATCTGCATCAATCACGCGGTTGCTGGTGGTTTTAGTCATTTTTTTAACTAATAGTCCAAAGTGTTGCAACTCTCCTGCACTGGTTACGTCGCTATGCTGTGAAATAATTCGCTCAACCAAGGTTGTGCCTGATCTTGGCATACCAACCACGAATATTGGCTCATCAGTTTCAAAGCCCTGAACCACTGAATGTGCACCACTGTTAAAGTGGCTTTCAAGGCTTTTAAACAGCTCCTTGTCTTCATCAATGCTGTAGTTAAATTGTTTGAGTTTAAACTTTTTCGCCGTTTCTAAATAGTGATACGCTTTATCAAAATCTTGTAATGATTCATATTCTCGCGCTAGAGCGTGGCCTATATATAACCTGTCGTCTGCTAGTTGTGTTTGTGCGAATAGTTGCTCTAGTTGAGGTATATGATTTGACTCTGCTGATATACCACCTAATCCCGTCAATGCAGCATGGGCTTTGTAATAATTTGGCGCCATTGCAATAGTTTTTTCATAAGCCTTTTTAGCACCATCAAAATCACCGGTAAACTTTAGCGAGGCGCCTAAATTAAAGAAGTAGCTTGGGTTTTCATCATTGATAGCCACGGCTTTTTCGAAAAAACCAACGGCCTTTTCATGCAACCCCATTTGGCTATAGGCAACGCCAAGCGTATCTAATGTTAGTGACGACTTAGAGCTTAATGATGATTTAGCGGTTAATTGGCCAGCAAGTTCAGCAAAATGTACTGCCTGAACATGATTGTTTTCCAACGCATAATGCTTGGCAAGTTGTGATAAATATTCGGCATTGTTAGGAGCAAGCGCATTGGCTTGCTTAATCAATTCAATAGCTTTTGCTAAATTATGATGAGCACTAGCAATCATGGCTAACAAAAAATAGGCATCGGCAAAATATTTATCTTGCTGTAAAATCAAAATCAAATGCTGATGGGCTTGCTTATACATGCCTTGATTTAGTGCTTTTTGTGCCTGCTGATGCAGCATCTTTATTTTGTTAGACATACTTCAAGTACTTAATTTATTTAACTTGTTATTAGTTATTTTTAATCACGGCTGTTTATATACTTTGCCATTTTTCATCACAAAAGTAACATCTTCAAGTGTGTTAATTTTTTCTAACGGGTTATCGTTAACAGCGATAATATCAGCAAAGTAACCTACTTTTATTTGCCCTACTTGCTCTTGCCAGTTCAATAATTGCGCACTATTGATAGTGGCGGCTTGAATGGCCTGTAATGGCGTCATGCCAAACTGAGTCATTCTGCTTAATTGTTTGGCGTTGTCACCGTGAGGATAAATGCCTGCATCTGTACCTAGCACCATTTTAACCCCCGCTTTCACCGCAGCAGAAAAGCTTGCACGCTGCCGTTTACCTACCTGCTTTTCTTTATCAATATTTTCTTGAGGCACGCCATTTTTGGCACCTTCTGCTAAGGTATATTCGGTATTATAAATATCCATGGAAAGCACTGTACCGTATTTTTTTGCTAAGGCAATGGTGTTTTTATCTAAAAAACTGGCATGCTCTATCGAATCAACACCTGCTTTAATTGCATAGGCTATACCTTCAGTGCCATGTGCATGAGCGGCAACCGTTCGGCCATGAGTATGAGCTTCATCCACAATGGCATTCATTTCTTCCTGCGTATACTGACGCTGGCCCACTTTGGTGCCTTTAGAAAATACGCCGCCTGTGGCACAAAATTTAATCACATCGACTTGATATTTTACGTTTTCCCGCACTTTTTCACGTACAGCCCATGGACCATTTGCAACTCCTTGAGATTGCTCTTTAAAGGAATGATTAAGCGCATTACTATCACAATGACCGCCGGTAATACCCAGTGATGGGCCTGACACCGCCATGCGTGGTCCAGCTATTTCACCGGCATTAATAGCGTTACGAAGTGCAACATCCATATAATCATCGGCGCCCACATTACGAATAACGGTAAAACCTGCCAATAAGGTTTTTTCGGCATTCACTACACCACCAATAGTGGCTCTGTGTGGCGATTGAAAATAACCATCATAAAAAGATTTTGAAAGATTTTTAACAATATGAGTATGCATATCCATCATGCCAGGTAAAAGAAATTTATCCGACAAATCAATAACTTTAGAGTCTTCAGATATTTTAGGCATCTTTGCCGATATCTTTGTAATCACGCCATCATTTACAGTGATCACTTTATTTTTAAGCATTTCCCCCGAACTAACATCTAAAAGTCGCCCTGCTTTTATGTAGAGTTGCTCTGCGCTCACCGGTTGATAAATACTTAATAAGATAAGCAGACCAATAAATAACTGAGTTGTCTTTTTCATACTATTCCTTAAATAATGTTACGTTCACGTAGAAACTGGCTGTTTATTGCTAAGTCAAAAATTAAAAAGGCACGGTATTATTTAATCAAACTTAAAATAATACTGCGCCTTTATATCTTTCTTTTCAGTTCAATCAACAATTACATGTCAAATAAGTACTCGAAACGCACCCCTACTTTACGTGGAGTGATCAAGTAGTGGCCATAATTACGTTGTATGTCAGTTCCATTTGAATTCATGTAAGAATGCTTAGCTAAACCAATATCACCTTGATCACGTCGCACTGAGCTATAGGCATATTTATCAAACATATTATCTACATATAAGGTTACCGACCAAGTCTCTTCTGAGAATCGAGCCGATATATTACTTAGCGCATAACCAGGTAATATTTCACCATCAGCCCTTAAGCCCGCTTTAGAATAGACATCACTTTGATAAGTTAAACCATAATTAATATCTAAACCGGTATCACCAAAGACTTCGGTAGAATAGGTCGCCCCAAATGAGAATTGATGCTCTGGTGAACCCGGTAAACGGTCACCATCTTTACCATCATAATAACTTTGAGGTACTCCTGCATCTACTTCATCAGGAAGTAATATTTGCAACATATATGGTGCATCTGCAGTTAATTCGGCTTGAGTATAAGCGTAGGTAGCATAGGCAATAATGCTATCACTCAACATGGCTCGAGAAGAAATTTCAACACCTGTAGATTCTGCGGTTGCCGCATTACTGGTGATAGGCTGTTGGCCAACTTCTGTAGCCCCGGCCACTTGAGCATTATCCCACTCAACCATAAATACCGCGGCATTAAAATGTAATTGGTTACTAAACCAAGTACTTTTAAAGCCTAACTCATAATTAGTGGTAGTATCTGGCTCAAACAATAATTCATCCGGTTGGGCACAAACACTCTGTTGCTCTCCTGTATTTTCATCACATAAACCAATGCCGTTAGAACCACCGATTCGAAAACCTTCACTTATAGTGGCGTACGCCATCACATCATCACTAAATTGATAACTAGCATTAACCTTAAATAGGCTACCATCATCAGAGGCAGAAATATCTTCAAAATCTAAATTTATTTCATCAGGAGCATAATCGTCGAATAAGGTGTTATACAATGGGAAGTCAACTGCTGAAGACGAGTTAACTTCATAGTCATAAAAACGAGCACCGACCATCAAGGTTAATTTATCAGTTACGCTATAAGTTATTTCACCAAAAATAGCTGATTCAGTGATTTCAGTATTATCCACCGAGATATACTCTAATGAATCAGGACGAAGTTGGTTTGCTCCCCAGTTTTCGACAGCATATTCATCAAAGCCCGGCGTATACTCACGGCTATCGCCAAAGCTCTCAAACTTGTTGTAATAACCACCCACAATCCAAGTTAAATCTGACTCACCCGTCGAGACTAAACGAATTTCTTGGGTGAAGTTTTCTGAATCATCAACTTCGCGAGTAAAGGCAGAAAAACCAGGGAACTCTTCATAACTGTAATCTAAACGAATAAGTAAATCGGTTTGATCACGTTGTCCAAGTGCTTCAAATTCTGAATAACCCGTAGCAGAGGTTAATTCGGCAAAACCAAGATCAACGGTCATTTCCAAACTAAGCAAGGTGTCTTCTTTGTCTCTTGGTTCTTGATAACGGTAACCAGATTCATATTCTCCCATTACCGTCGACAAAGGATTGGTTTCGCTTAAGCTGTTGTTATGAACGATTGAGCGACCACCAATCTCTTGCTTTTGATAAAAATAGGATAAAGTTGCATCAAAGACATCATTTGGTTGCCAGCGGATCATTGCTTTTGCTGTGCTTGTTTGCTCAAAGTTAGCGTCTTTAACCTGTTTTAAGTTTGCGTTAACGGCATCAGCGTCAGACCAATCAGGATCAGGTAATGAAACACCACCCTCTCGAACCACATAGTTGTAATCAATATAACCAGGTTCATCCAAATAATTAAAAGCGAATCGCACTGCTAATTCATCTTCAATTAGTGGGGTATTAAAAACAAAACCGGCTTCACCACCAGTGTCATCACTTTCAGATAAAGCGAAGATATCACCATAAAGTGAGCCTGAGGTTTCATCTAAAATAGGCTTGTTCGGTAAATAACGAATTGCACCACCGAGTGTGCCAGCGCCATATAAAGTCCCTTGTGGACCAATTAAGACTTCTACGCGTTCCACATCAATAAGCTTCATATCAACCACTAACGGAATTTCACCGATATAGGTTGCCACAGTTCCGCCATCAGAATCTGGGCCAGATGAATTAGTATTTAAACCACGGACAATAATAGGCGAACCTTCACGGCCCCCTTGATCAGCAACACTCAAACCCGGCACCCAACGAGCGACATCAGACAACTGAGTTATATTTTGATCTTTCATGACATCACCATCGAGTGCGGTGATATTTAAAGGGGCTTCTTGCACTGTAGATGCACGGCGAGAGGCCGTAACTTGAATACGCTCAATACCTTCAACAGTAGGTTTTTCTGCTGCTTCTTCAGCGTAACTATATGTTGGTATAGCTAAAGCAGAACTCAGCGCGATGCATAAAGCAGACTTTCTAAATACCTGCGAATTTTTTACTTTCATGGGGTTTCTTCCTCAGTGTTGTCTATATGGCTTATTGCCACTTTTTATATTAAATATTTTTATAATTGCTTTTTGTTATTACTAAATAGCATGTCATATATATTAGTATTTGTCTTTATTAAACTCCCCTAAAACCCTTGAGAAACAAGGGCTGTAGAGATTTATGCAGTTTTATTGAATAAATATCTACGCCTAACCCTCAAGTCAAAAAACTGCTACTATTATTAAGTTATCAAGCGTTACAATTAGTATTTCGACTGAAATTAATGACTAAATCTTTCAAATCAAAAATCCATAATTAATCAAAAATAAATTTGTATTTTTTGCTGTTTTTTAATCAATTTTCATTAAAATCACTTTTTTAGCGTGGTTATTCAATACAGGAAACCAAAAAATCACGCTATTTTCTCCGATCCTTTTGCAATTAAATTAGTTATCAACTCAATAGAACACCCAAACTAAGCATTACCATCACCAGTAATATGATCATGGCTAAAAGTGGCATTATAAATTTCAACCAAGTACCGTATGAGACACGTCCTAGCGCTAGCCCTCCCATGACAATGGCAGAAGTTGGGGTAACTAAATTAGGCAAACCTGACGCTGCTTGATATGCCGTAACAACCAGCTCTCTAGGCACATTTGAAAAATCAGCAAGTGGCGCCAGAACCGGCATAGATAATACCGCTAGCCCTGAAGATGAGGGAATCAACAGCGATAAAAAAGATTCAACCCAGTATATTGCGTTGATAAAAATGATGGGAGAAAGATCACTTAGAAAATGTTCAGCATAAAATAAAAAAGTATGGGTAATGTTGCCTTCATCCATTACCACAACCAACCCTCTTGCTAAGGTTATAATAAAGGCAACACCTAATAACTCTCTAGCACCATCGATGAAGCTAGTCGTTAATTCTTGTTCATTTATTCTGGCAAGCACACCAACAAGTATTGTTGCGGCAATAAATAACGCTGAAATCTCTGCCATCCACCAATCACCATACGAAACACCAATGACCATAACAACAAACACTAACAGTAAAACCGTCAATACTAGCCTTTGTTGCATGGATAAAGATTTATCTAAGCCATTTGTCGAATTATGCAAAAAATATTTTTCGTTCGCTAACTTATGACTGGCAACCAGTGATAATTCGGGATTACTTTTGATTTTTCTGGCATATCTCATGACATAAGCGACACAAAGTAACCAACCCAATATCAAGATAACAACCCTCAATATCAAGCCATCGGTAAAGCTAACTTGTGCGGCGTTTGAAGCGATAATGGTTGCAAAAGGATTTATTGTTGAACCCAAGGCACCAATTCCTGCTCCAATCATAACAACAGCAACACCGGTAATGCTGTCATACCCTGCAGCGATCATAACGGGGATCACTAATGTGTAAAAAGGTAGTGTTTCTTCCGCCATACCAAAAATGGTTCCACCTAAGGCAAATAACCCCATCAATGTCGGTATCAGCCAGATTTCTCTACCTTTAAGTTTTTCAGTGATTTGAAAAATGCCACTTTCAATTGCTTTAGTTTTATTTACCACCCCAAAGAAACCACCAATAATTAACACAAACAAAGCGACATCGATTGCTCTCGCTTGATTGGTTATAGGGTCGTAAAAACCTTTAATTGGCGCTAATAAAACATCTATAATATTTTGTGGGCTGCTTTCTACTTGATGATATGAACCAGCAACTGGCACCAACTTACCTAATATTTCATTACTGGCCATTTCATATTGACCAGCGGGTACAACCCAAGTCAGCGCGGCAACCAATACTGTTAACAAAAACAATATTGTGTAGACAGAAGGGAGTTTCAATTTAATCATCATAATTAGTACCTAGATCATTAGTTATTTAACTTACTGCCATGGTAATTTCAGGCATACTCATATCACTAAGTCCCATCTTTTCAAGCGTTCGCCCACTATTGAAATAATTAGCCTCATTAAAGGCATTAGTCAAATGCAATACTGATGTTGCAATGGGTGTATCAATATTCATCAACTTGGCAAATTCCACACAAGGAACCAGCAAATAAGGCGCGTCTTCAGTAATATAGCGATTTTTAGAAGAGTCTGGGGCACTATTTACACTGCCGTGAGTTTCTGAGGTTTTATTTAACTCATAAACACTCTGTGCATTCATATTATATAACTCATTCATCGCTTGTAACTCAGTCTTAAGTGATAAGCCCATTGCCTGACCAACGGCTAAACGCTCTTTATCCATTTCAGCGCAGGCTTTAGCCGTAGCTGGTGAGCAACAATCAGTATAGTAATTAAACTTGCCAGGGAAATTCTCTAACAAGCCAATATTTAATGTCGTCATTAACGGATGTCCGCCAAAGTTGATATTTTCTAAACCGGCGGCAATGACGTTTTCAAGTGCTGTTAGTTTTAAAGGAAAGATTGGTTGTAGTAGTGCGATAATTTCGTTTGTTTTACTTGCTGGGAATGCTGCAATTGGTAAAAAGGATTTCATTCCAAAAATAGCAATTTCTGCGTTACCGGTAATGCGTGTTGCCCAAGGAATTGATATGGCATCAACAAAGTTAAGTTTTAGTTCTTGATAGCCTAATTCATTTTTAAATTGATTAAGCTCTAAAGAACCATAATTACCAGGCATCAAAACAATAGTTTGATGATCACTTAAATGAGGCAGCATCTTTTTAAATAGCGGCACCTGTGCAAAAGAAGGGACAGGTAAGATAAGAATATCTGAATAGGAAGTGGCTTGTTTAATATCCGTGGTAAGACAGTCAATAAATTCAAAACCTGGGTAATTTAATGAAATGCCGTGATATTGAGATAAAGACGTAATTCCTCCATTCGCAGAAATAGCATGAATTTGCTCATCAAAACCTTCATCGCCATATAAAGCTACCTGACAACCCTGTTGAGTAAAATGATAAGCCGCAGTTAAGCCCGCATTACCTGCACCAAACACTGTGACTTTTTTAGCTAATTTGGTATTATTTTCGTTCACTTTATTTAAACCTACATCAAAGGTGATTAACTTGTTGATGATTTAAACTTTAATCAGCTGAGATAATATTGTCTAATGCTTGTACAAACCAAACCTATGTTTAAATGTTATAGCTACACCCACACATTAAAATTAAACACTTAAAAAACAATTCTTTATATTTATCCACACCTAATAAGAAACAACAATGAATGCTTCTTTATTATATTCTGCCAGTTTACTAGACTTGTCATGCTTTGCTATTATGAACGTGTTAGTTCAATGCCATCATGTTTAGCTTCTTGAAAAAACAGCTCGATAAACTGTTCAACCGTTTCAGATTTTGCTCGTAATGATGGTAGTAAGATGAAAAACCTAAAAGGAACGGAGGGTCTAAATTCTTTAATTAAAATGCCGGCACTATTAGCTGCTGAATATTTTGCCGAGAAAGGGTCAACAATTGCAGCTCCAACTCCCTCAGAAACTAAACTTGCTATGGCTATAGCTAACGAAACCTCTGCAACTTCATTACGTTTTATTTTAGCTTTATGAAACACTTTATCGACTTGTCGCTGAGTATGATCTTTTTCACAACTGATAATGGCATGTCCATCAAGATCACTTGGGGTTATAGAGGTATGTGCAGCAAGCGAACTATCTCGGGGTAAAATACAAACACAGTTGCATTCTACTTTAATGCTTGTCACTCCTTCAGTGATTTCAGGTAATAAAGCAAAGCCAATATCACATGATTGTAACCCTGTTCGCCTTAACACTTCTTCGGAGCGATAAGTTTTTAATGATGAGTGTAAATTTTTGTTTTTTGATAGAAACTTGCCTAACAGTTTAGGTAAAAAATTACTGGATAACATAGGAAATGCGGCAATATGAAGGCTGCCAAAGCTGCTATTTTTAATATCTGAAGCACTTTCAGAAAGTGACTCCAGAGCACCATAAGCTTTCGATACTTCAATATAAAAAGCCTTACCTTTTTCGGTAGGTAGTAAACGTCCTTTCACTCGTTGAAAAAGTTTAAAACCTATATTTCTTTCTAAACTGGCGATCAAACGACTAACGGCTGGCTGAGTGATATGGATATAATCCGCCGCTGCAGTCACTGTGCCTAATTCATACACCGCTTTAAAGGCATTAAGTTGTTGAAATTGCATACTTAGGTAACTCATTCAAAATGTGAAGAGCTAATGATCTGTTGCAAAAACAATAAACAAAGATCAACAGCTTTTTTATTGAAAAAATAATACACCATTACAATAGGCATTCAAATAGCTCTAGCTTTCACTAATTATTTAGCACGGTAAGATCATAAGAAATTTTAGGGTAGAGCATGACATTAACAAGGATTGATTAATAAAGAAATGGGTAGAGTTGGTATTCATTTTATGTTGTATGCAATTGAGTTTATTTAAGTAGTTTTACCTTAAAATTTACCTAACAACAAAGAGCAATATAAAAAAACAGCATAAAGTTGTTTGATTTTTGTACACACACCCTATAATTAGTATAAGGCTCGCCACAAAACTTCAACGTTTAATACAATTAGGGTTAATTATGCGACGAAGAAAAAAAAAGATAATAACTAACCAAGACGCTAAAGCTGACATGACACCGATGCTAGATATTATTTTTATTTTGCTTATTTTTTTCATTGTCACCACCTCATTTGTCAAAGATGATGGTTTTGAGGTAAGGAAACCCGACAGTCATAAATCTTTAAACAACTCTTCCAAAATAATTATGATCCATATAGATGAAAACAATACTATTTTTTTTAATAATAGAATGATTGATATTGAGCGACTCCCAGCGCAAATTGAATATTTTTTAGCAAATAATCCAACCGAAACCATTTTAGTTAGACCCCACGAAGAAACCAGGCACCAACAAGTAGTTGATATTCTGGACCAAATACGGCCCTTTAAAAACATCAAAATATCAATCGGGATTTATAAACCTTAAGCTAACAGTTAATAACTAACTCTCTTATCAGTATAAGAAAAGCCCACAAAGCATTAATCACCCCATAGGTTGATCTATTTCGGGCTTATTAACGTTCGATTCATTACAATACACGGGTTAAATTTAGCTAAATACAAGGCACATCCATGATGCAAATTACTGACTTGCAAAAAGAGCAGAAAATCACTCCATTACTTCGTTTAGGCTTTCGCCCTTTTTTTCTTAGCGGCGCTGTTTTCAGTGTTGTCGCAATAATTCTTTGGTTATTGATGTATAAAGGCGCAGTTAATTTATTACCTTTAGGTGGTGGTTATTGGTGGCATATTCATGAAATGATTTTTGGTTTTGGCTGTGCCATTATTGCTGGTTTTTTACTTACCGCAGTACAAAACTGGACAGGGGCACGTGGTGCTCAAGGTTCGACATTGCTCATTTTATTTTTACTTTGGTTAGCAGGCCGTGTGGTAGTACTTTTTCCAGATTTATTAGGAGATGAATTAACCACTATTATTGATTTAAGCTTTTTACCTACCGTGGCTTTTGTTTTAGCAAAACCTATTATTGCTATTAAGCAATATCGAAATTTATTCTTTGTGCCCTTGTTAATGTTATTTACGATTGCCAATTTAGAAATGCACCTTGCTATTTATTACCCTGCCACATTTACCATAACCTATGCGGCATACGCTGGTGTAATGTTAGTGACCTTTTTGATGTCAGTAATGGCTGGACGTGTTGTACCAATGTTTACTGCCAATGGCACACAAACTCCAAAAGCAATACCGCTACCTTGGTTAGATAAAACCACTAATGGCAGTTTAGGTATAGCTATGCTTTCACTATTATTACAACCTGTAGTTGGTTTTTCTGAAACATTCTTTGGTGTGTTATTAATTATCGCTGGCATATTCCAAACGATGCGCTGGTTAAGATGGCGACCTTGGATCACTCTTGGTGTTCCGCTATTATGGTCTATTCATATATCAATTAAATTTATTGCCTATGGTTTAATTATTTTAGGTTTGAGCTATTTAATCGCTGAAATACCTAGCAATCATATTTGGCATTTATTAACCGTTGGCGGTATGGGTGGCTTAATTTTAGCCATGATTTCAAGAGTATCTCTAGGTCATACCGGTCGTCCATTATCACCACCCAAAGCGATGACTTTAGCATACATACTTATTACATTGGCATCATTGATTCGTGCCCTAGGCCCATGGGCATTACCTGAAAAAACATTATTGTTTATCGATATTAGTGGTACTTTTTGGTTATTAGCTTTCGGCATATTTGTTGTCACTTATGGACCAATGTTAATGAGCGCAAGAAAAGATGGTAGACCGGGATAATAATTATGCGCGCAGTCTTTTTAGATAGTCAGACTTTTAGTTCAAATATCTCCTTTTCAGCAATTGAGCAACAAGTAACTACGCTTAATTGTTACTCAGTCACCACCACAGAGCAAGTAATTGAACACTGCCAAGGCGCTGCTATTGTTATTACTAATAAGGTTGTATTCACTGCTGATATTTTAGCAAAACTTCCTCAATTGAAACTGATTTGTATCGCTGCGACAGGTTATAATAATATTGATATTGAAGCGGCATCAAAACACAATATTGCTGTAGCAAATGTTAGTGGTTATGCGGGTAATTCAGTTGCTCAATATGTATTAGCTCAAATGCTCGAATATTATCAACAAACTTGTCATCATAACGCTAATACTGAGCAAGGACATTGGCAGCAAAGTGAAACCTTTTGTTACCATGGTAATGCTATTACTGAGCTTGCTGGCAAAACGTTAGCCATTGTTGGCTATGGTAGTTTAGGCCAAGCGGTTGCTAAACTTGCCGAGGCGTTTGATATGAATATTTTGATCAGCGAACGTCCAACTTTCTCTTCAAGGAATATAGAGATCCGCCAAGGAAGAGTTAGCTTTGAACAAGCGATAGCCCAAGCTGATATTCTCAGTTTACATTGCCCTCAAACCACTGATACAACAAATTTAATTAATGCGGTGGTATTAGATAAAATGAAACCTACAGCCATGTTAATTAACACTGCACGTGGGGCATTAGTTAACAGTGTTGATTTATTAGCTGCATTAAAAACTAAACAGATCGCATATGCGGTACTTGATGTGCTTGAGCAAGAGCCGCCACCTGCTGATCACCCATTATTGGTAGCGTTAAAAGCAAACAATGTAGAAGGTAAGTTAAATAATTTAAAAATTACAGCACACATTGCTTGGGCAAGTAGTGAAGCACAGCAAAGGCTGATTAATTTACTCAGCGACAATATTGCCGCTTTTAAGAGCGATAAAAAGCTCAATAGACTTGCTTGATGATTTAGATTTTCACCACAGCTATTTACTACATCTATAACCACACTTAAAAGTAACTATCCTTAATTTTTCCATAATGAAAATAGCCCCATTGGCCAACTCGGCGCAATGGTGCAAAAGGAAATTTAGGTAAAGCTTTGTTATACAGAGGTAAGTTTGGCAGTATTTTTCCTGCCACATTTTCTGCTAAGCGCTTACCTGCCTGCACAGAAAAAGACACGCCACTTCCGCAATAACCCATTGCGTAGAAAACATTTTCATCATCGCTGCCTTTTTCACCTTGATATATATGAGGTAAATCATCAAGCGACATACAAATCCAACCAGACCATGCATAATCACTATTCAATGCGCTAAGCGCTGGAAAGCTGGTTTTTAATACTGACAACAAACGTTGGGCATAATAAGGAGCATCGGCATTTTTCCCTGTAATGGCTCCCCGCCCGCCAAATAAAATGCGATTATCCGGTAATTTCCGATAGTAGTATTTAAGAGCTCGTGTATCCATGACCACATTACTCGTTAAAAAATTACAAGCTGCCAATTGCTCAACTGATAACGGCTCAGTAACAATAATTTGCGAAAGCACGGGTAAAGTTCTATCGGTCACTAACGGATGAAAGCCTTTAGGCGTATAACCGTTAGTTGCAATCACCACTTTTTTCGCTGTCACTGTGCCTTTGGGTGTAGCAAGCAAAGTACTATTCTTTGTTTTATTACTCACAAAGCTCACGGGTGTTGAAGTGTGTACTTTTACTCCTGCTTGGCGCGCTAATTTTTGATAACCCCATGCAAGTTTAAGCGGGTTCAGGCCAAAACCGTCTTGATAACGAATAGCACCATAAGCATTTTCATCCGCCATAAAGCCTTGATGCAATTCATTTTTTGAAAGTACTTGCACATCATAGCTGAACATATGTTGTTGTAGTTTTGCTTGTGCTTGCAGCGATTTAAACATGCTTGGCTTATGAGCAACTTTAATATAACCCGCTTCTTGTTGATCACAATCAATACCTTCAGCGATCAAGCTATTAACGGTATCTACACCTGCACACATTTCATCATAAATGCCGCGCATGACTTCCTCACCCCATTGCTGCTGCATAGTAGAATAAGCTTTTCTTCCTGATGATTTTAAAATAAAGCCCGCATTTCTTCCGCTACATCCCCAAGCGGTTTGGTTTGCTTCAAATACATGCGCCTGAATTCCATGCTCACGAGCCAAATGCAATGCACAAGAAAGTCCCGTATATCCTGCACCAATAATGGCAACATCAATATCGATATCTTGCTCAAGTTGACCATCATCTTCTGGCTTACCCTCTCGATTTCCCCCTGAAACATCTGCCCAGTAACTACTGGGATATTCAATGCCACAACCGGGCGAATTATCTAACATAGGATCGTACATTTTATTCTCTCAATTGCGTCAATTTCTTTGCGTGTTTCATAGACATTTAATATGTATGGCTTTATTCTTACTAGAGAATTTTATCTTATACCACCTTACCTAGGAAATTAAAGCATGAAAAAGCTTTATCTTGTCGTTGTTTCTTTTTTTGCTTTTTTACTTATTGGCTGTAATGGTCATAATGAAGATAGTTCAGAAAACTTACCTCAAATTGTTACGAATATTGAACTTTCACTTTTAGACAGTGATGGTAATGCTAAACAAAGCTTTTCAAAAAATGAAACTATCACTTTACAAGCCAAGGTGACTGATGAAAATAATGCTTTTATCTCTAACAAAGCTGTCAGTTTTTCCGCATCGATTGGCTCATTAGCCATTGATTCAAAACTGACCAATAGTGAAGGTATTGCCATTGTTTATATTACTAACGAATCACTTTCATTAGGTGCAGGTACCGCTAGCGCTGATGTAGGGGATATTAGTGCTCAGAGCATTGATTACGAATTTGTAGAATCTGATGCTTCGGATCTTTCACCTAGTTTAACGACTGTAATTTCTTTAAATGGCGAGTCAGTAAACCAATTTAAAACAAATCAAGAAGTACAAATAACCAGCACATTAACCGATGGGAATAGTCAAGGTATTGCCAATAAAATCATAACGTTTACTGCAGATATCGGCACACTTAGCACTACTACCGCTTTAACCGATAACCAAGGTATCGCCAATGTAACCATAAGTAGTAGTGACAATGTTATTGGCGCAGGTGTGTTAAGTAGTAGTTACATTATTAATGAAGAAATTAATATAAACAGCACATTCAATTATCAAATTTTATCCGCTGATGCCGTCATAGACAGCGAAATTCGTTTAGGTTATTTTGACGAAAATAATAATTTTGTGGAAGGAAAAGTTGAGTTATCAATAGAAAGCAAAAACATTAGTGCAGGTGGAACCTTGGGGCTAAGTGTTGATTTAGTTGATGAAAGTGATAATTTTATTACCACACCTATTCCAGTTACCTTTACTTCTAATTGTGTTCAAAACGGTAATGCCAGTATTGATGAATCAGTATTAAGCATTAATGGCACTGCAAGTTCAACATTTGCAGATATAGACTGTGCAGGCACTACAGGCACAGACGATGTATTAATCGCGAGTATTTCCGTGAATAATGTTACTAATACTGCTAACGAAACTATCACCATTAGTGGAGAGCAGTTAGGCTCAATCGAGTTTATTTCTGCAGAGCCAACTTCTATAGTGCTGAAAGGCACTGGCGGTCAAAACAAACAAGAAACATCTACACTGACATTTAAAATAAAAAGCCAATTAGGTAATGTTTTAGCTCAACAAGAAGTAAACTTCGCGTTAAGTACTTCTGTTGGTGGTATCACTCTAAGCAGAGCATCTGGATTTACTAACAGCCAAGGACTGATAACTACACAAGTATCTTCTGGAACTGTTCCTACCGCTGTACGTGTAACCGCTTCAGCGAGTATGGACTTTAATGGTGAAATGGTAGAAGTACAAAGCCAATCTGACTTATTATCGATTAATACTGGACTACCAGAACAGCGTTCGATGACTATTGCTGCTACCGTATTAAACCCTGAGGCAGACAATATTAGCGGTGAAGAATCTAGCATTACCGTGTGGTTATCTGATAATTTTCATAACCCTGTTCCTGATGGTACTACGGTTAACTTCACTACAGAAGGTGGAAATATAGATCCAAGTTGCTCAACTATAAATGGCAGTTGTTCCGCTCTATGGACAAGCAGCGAGCCAAGAGTAGCCGATCATCGTGTCACCATTTTAGCAACCGCTTTAGGTCATGAAACCTTCTTCGATACTAACGGCAATAATATTTTTGATGATGCCGATGGCGCTCCTATTCTTGATGCTGGCGATAGCAATGATTTAAATATCGATTCAGGTTTTGGTAATTATCCCGCGCAAGCCAGTGGCTTTTTAGATATGTCTGAAGCATGGCGAGATGATAACGAAAACAGTATTTATGACAATGGTGAAACTTTCATTGATTTTAATAATGATGAAACGTTTAGTGGTGCAGACAGCTTATTCAACGGTCCTCAATGCCAAGGAATAAACTGTGCAGACGAAGGTATGCGCAACACTCATGTTAGAAAGGCAATTCGGTTAGTTATGGCTAGCTCTGCCGCTGAATTTATCTTAACCAATGGTGATGGCAGTGTTATCTATCAAAGCTCATTAACAGGCGACAGCGAACCACTTATTGATGTAAGCAATGGTGGTAGCCAAGAGTTCAATTTTTACTTCGCCGATACTGGCACACCTAACCAAACCATGCCCCTGGGCACAACAGTTGATGTTTCTCTTAGTGCAGGTAATTTGCAAGGGCATACGAGCTTTACTGTCAGTAATAATGCTCTAGAAGGCTTCAGCCATATGAACTTTTTTGTTATACAAGAAGCAGGAAGTGAACCTCAAATAGCAATACTCACGATGACTATCACTTCACCTAGCGGTTTAGTAACCAGCTTGAGTCGTGACATGGAATTATTGTAAAGTTATGTCAGTAGTTAGTTATAAGAAACTTACTCCTAAATACTTCAAGCAGGTTATTCAGCTTGCTAATGAAGTACATGGTGATGGTTACTTAAATGATAAAAGCATTGCAGCTTGGACGGCGCGCGGCATAAGTAACGAGATTAATTGTGGTTATGTCGCCCTAAAAAATGAACAGCTTATTGGTTTTCGTATCACCTATACTGCTGAGCATTGGCAAACAGATCAATGGTGTAGCCCTAATTTATGGAAAGTATCCAAGGACAAATGTTGCTACTTCAAATGCAATACTGTCGATGAAAAGTACCGTGGGTTAGGTGTAGGAAGAAAACTACTGCAACTGTCTATCAACGCAGCTAAAAAACAAGGAGCACAAGCAGGCGTTGCACACCTATGGAAACAAAGCCCCAATAATAGTGCAGTTGCCTATTTTACTCACTGTGGCGGTGAATTAATAAAATCCCATCCTGATAGATGGAATGAAGCAAGCAAACAAGGATATAACTGTATTTTGTGTGGTCATAATTGTCATTGTGAAGCCGCTGAAATGATTATTCGCTTTTAATTACTAGTACTTTTAAAGTTGTAACTAGCCATGCACATCAGAATAAACATGTTAACTGAGCTCTTTTATTAATTCAGCCAACCATTCAATTTTCACATTGGATAACTGACGATAATCAAAGTAAGGGCAAACAATTACCCGTTGCGATCGGTTAATGGCAAATTCATTATTAAGCCAGATAAGCTCATTATCAAGCGCTCCTGTACTAAGTAACGATTTAGCATAAGTTCTGCCCATAATGATGTGCACAACGTTAAGATTAACACTATGTTTTATTGGTTTTAATACTGGCGCACTAAATAAGAGTGACGTTTTTGAATAAGCCTGTAATAAAAAGTCATCTCGATATTTTTGCCATGTTGGCGCCAAACTAGCAAAGTGAAATTGCTGCTTATCTAAAGCATACAATAACTTTGCATAAACATTAAAAACCTTACGCCACCCATTACCACAATGCTGACCTATATAAGCAATTTCACCTGTCGTTAGCGCGGTTAATTGTGCTAATTGCTGGTACTCATAAACTGGCGGCCTGTTAGCAATATACACAGCGATTTCATAATCATCACTGCCAAAACCAAGGTCTTGATCACTCACTGTTATTTAAGCGCCAATCTATGGCTGATTTACCATGGTTCACTAACCATAGGTTGGCTTTGGAAAAAGGTTTGCTACCATAAAAGCCTCTGTAGACAGACAAGGGTGAAGGGTGTGGGCCATTTAATATAAGGTGTTTACTTTCATCTATATTACGCCCTTTCTTTTGAGCATGAGCTCCCCATAAAATAAAAACACAACCGTCATTATGTTGATTGATTTCTTCAATAATTTTATTGGTAAAGGTTTCCCATCCTAATTTAGCATGGGAGTGTGCTTGCCCTTGCTGTACCGTTAGCACAGTATTTAGCAGTAAAACCCCCTGCTTCGCCCAAGCAGTTAAATTACCATGATTTGGGGTAGTGAAATCATCAATATCAGTGGTTAATTCTTTATAGATATTAACTAAGGATGGTGGCACTTTAATACTAGATTGCACAGAAAACGCTAAGCCGTGTGCTTGTCCTTCTCCGTGATACGGATCTTGTCCTAAGATCACCACTTTAATATCAGCTAAATCTTTCCACTCAAAAGCACAAAAGACATCTTCTTGTTTCGGAAAGATTAAGATGCCTTGCCCGCTTTGCTCCGCAATTTCAGCTTGTAAGTGGCAAAAGTAGTCTTGCGATTGTTCTTGCTTGATTATCTGTTGCCAGTAAGGTTTGATCATAATGATTAGTGCTTCTTTTAAAACGTTACTTTAAAAAGCTTACTTTAAAACTTTACTTAAGAACCTTACTTTAATAAATAAGCACGTAAATCAGCAAACTCATTATTCATTTCTTGAGATAAAATAGGCTCGCCCGCGCAATCAGCTAATTCTTTTGGTAAACCTAACGGTTGACCTAAAATGCTTTCTACTACGTCTTTAAATTTAGCAGGGTGAGCTGTACCTAAGAAAACACCAAACTCATTTTCTTTAGCACTATATTGCAACGCTTTGTAAGCAACTGCTGCGTGCGGCTCACTGATATAACCCAATTTACCTAAACCAATAACCGTTGATTGAGTTTGCTCTTCATCAATAGAAACCGAGCTAACACAATCGTCTTCAACAATACCTGATTTAAGCATATGTTCTACGCGCGGCCAGTTATTAGGGTTACTGACATCCATAGCATTTGAAATAGTGGCAACAGTCGTGTTTGGTGACCACTGACCTGTTTCTAAGTAGCGTGGCACAGTATCATTTAAGTTAGTTGCCGCAATGAAACGTTTGATTGGTAAACCCATCGCTTTAGCAAATAAACCTGCCGTTAAGTTGCCAAAATTACCCGAAGGGATAGAAAAAACAATATCACCTAAATCTTTTTTGGCACGAGATAATTGCGCAACCGCTTCAAAATAATAACAAATTTGCGCTAATAAACGACTGATATTAATTGAGTTGGCCGAGTTCAAACCAATAGTAGTTGCGAGTTCGTTATCATCAAAAGATTTTTTAACTAACGCTTGGCAGTCATCAAAATCACCATCAACCATAAGCGTTTCAATGTTATCACCTAAAGTAGTAAACATTTTCTCTTGCAGCAATGAAATTTTGCCTTTGGGATACATGATCACAACGCGGATGTTATCAATACCATGAAATGCATGAGCAACTGCAGCACCAGTATCACCTGAAGTAGCGGTTAAAATAGTTAATGGTTTCTTTTGACCGGTAGCCTTAGCATCCTTGGCAACAAATGCTTGTAAACATTTAGCCATAAAACGGGCACCAAAATCTTTAAACGCTAATGTTGGACCGTGAAATAATTCTAAAATAGCACGATCGTTACTGATGGGTTGTAATATCGCGGGGAAATTAAAGGCATCTGTAACGATATCAGTTAACTCTTTTTCGTTTAGGTCTTCTTCAACAAAAGCATGTAATATTTTTACACTACGCTCAACTAACGGTAGCGCTAACAATTCGTCAATATTGTCAAACTTAGGCATAGTTTTGGGAAAGAATAACCCCTGATTTTTGCCTAAACCTTGTTTAACGGCTTGAGCAAAACTTACTTGCTCGTCATTCTCTTTTAAATTATAAAATTTCACTTTTAATTCCTAATAATCTTAAATCTGTTTTTGTCGAGCATCGCTACGCTCAGACCAATCTAAATTTATATTTCTACTGCACCTGCTTCATCTACTTGGCAAACATGAACAAAGCCAAGTGCTGTTTGTAAATAATTTTCCTTTAACCATAATGCATAGTTTTGCGCTTGTTGTTCATTATCACAAATGCAAAACAATGTAGGACCCGAACCTGAAATACCAACAGCAAGCGCACCTTTGTCCATCAAATAATCGTGAGCTTGTTGATATTTGGGTAATAAATTAATTCTATAGGGCTCAGCGACTACATCCGTTAATACTGAAAATGCTTGTCTTTTATCTTGCCTGTGGCAAGCATCAACAAAAGTTGCTAAATTTTGACCATAGTTTATCACATCACCACGGCTATAACTTGTTGGCAGAACATCACGTGCTGCTTTGGTTGACACTTCAATACCCGGATAGGCCATCACATAATAACAGTCATTAAAACCGGGCAAGACCCGATTTATCACTTCAGTATCTGGCACCATCAATTGTAGGCCGCCTAAATAACAAGGAGCAACATTATCGTAATGTAAGCTACCGCTTATTTGTGCTTCCATTTGACCTGTCATTTTCAACAACGTTTTCTCATCAAAACTAAAGTCTTGAACTTTTGCATAAAAAGCATTTAAACCAGCAAGCGCTGCTACCACTGAACAAGCACTAGATCCTAAACCACTGCCCACTGGCATCTTTTTATCCAACGTCATCTCTACCTGCACAGTTTTTTGTCCTTGAGCAATTAGCGCTTGATTAAATAACTGTAAACATGACCAAACAATATTATCTTCTTTTTCCTTAGGGAGCTTATCAGCAAATGCGCCAACAACGACTAGGCTATCTATTTTTGCACTTTCCACAGTGACGACATCACCTAATAATGTGCCGTCAATTGGCTTAACAGCTAAACCTAAAACATCAAAACCAACGCTAACATTGCCAATAGAAGCAGGAGCAAAAACAGAAACCTTATCTAACAAAGGGGATGAACTCGACATTAGTGCTGCTGCTCCCATGCTAATGTTCTTAAAATATCACCAAATACGCCAGCAGCTGTAACTGCCGCGCCAGCGCCATAACCACGTAAAACAAAAGGTAATGGTTGATAATAACGGCTATGAATTGCCAAGGCATTTTCGCCATCTTTTATGCTATAAAGTGGGTGATTACTATCAACCGATTCAATAGATACTTGGCATTTACCATCAACAATATTACCAATATAACGTAGTACCTTTCCTTCTGCTTTTGCTGCTGCACAGCGAGAACTAACATCACTATCTAACTTAGACAGGTTACTCATAAATGCATCAACATCACCACTATCATCGAAATCATCAGGTAAAACTGACTCGATGTTAATGTCTGATAACTCTAATTGCATGCCGGATTCACGCGCCATGATTAACAATTTGCGCGCCACATCCATGCCGCTTAAGTCATCACGGGGATCAGGCTCAGTAAAACCATTTTCTTTAGCGATAGCTGTTGCTTGTGATAACGACATGCCTTCATCAAGTTTACCAAAAATATAAGATAAAGAACCTGATAATACGCCTTCAAAGCGCTGTAGTTGGTCACCCGCTTTAATCAAATTTTGTAAAGTATCAATTACCGGTAAGCCTGCGCCAACGGTTGTTTCATATAAGAAGCGACGGTTAGTTTTTTGTGCTGTACTACGTAATTCTTGATAATACTGCCATGAATCAGTATTAGCTTTTTTGTTTGGCGTAACCACATGAAAGCCTTCAGCTAGATAATCCACATAGCTCATCGCTAAAGCTTCATTTGAAGTTGAGTCAACCAATACGGGGTTAATTAAATGGTTATCACTCACAAACTTTTTAATATTTTCTGCACTAACCTCAACAGCTTGTTTTTTTTCTGCACCTTGCACCATAACTTCTTGCCAGTTACCTAGATCAATACCTTCTTGATCAAACACCATTCCTTTAGAATTTGCGATACCATAAACTTTTAAGGCAATATTTTGTTCTTTTAAGCTAGCTTGTTGGCGAGAAATTTGTGCTATTAACTCACTACCGACAACACCACAACCAACTAAAAACACATCAATAGTTGGCTTATGTGAAAAGAAGTTTTGATGACTAACTTTCATCGCCGCAGTACATTTTCTTTGCTCGATAACAACAGAAATACTACGCTCAGATGAATCTTGTGCAATAGCAACCACGTTAACTCGCGCTTGCTCTAGTGAACTAAAAAATTTTGCTGCAACGCCACGTTGGTGGTGCATACCATCGCCAACTAATGAAACAATTGATAATTCACCTTGTAACGTAATCGGCTCAAGCAAGCCATTAAGGAGCTCTAACTCAAATTCTTCTTTTAAACTTTGCTCTGCTTGTTGTGCATCAACTGAGTGAATAGAAAAGCTAATACAGTATTCACTTGATGATTGGCTAATCAGTACCAAAGAAATATTTTCACGACTCATTGTGGCAAAAACACGACTTGCCATACCGACCATGCCTTTCATACCTGGGCCTGAAACATTAACCATTGTTAGATCATCAAGGTTTGATATTGCTTTAACACGTTTTTGCTGATCATTTTCGCTAGAAATCAACGTACCTGGCGCTGCAGGGTTACTAGTGTTTTTTATTAAACAAGGGATATGATATTGAGCAATAGGACCAATGGTTTTGGGGTGTAACACACTGGCACCAAAATAAGATAGTTCCATTGCCTCTTGATAAGACAAATAATCAAGTAATTTGGCATCTTTGATCATTCGAGGGTCGGCATTATAAACACCGTCGACATCAGTCCATATTTCACAACATTCGGCCTGCATACAAACGGCTAATACAGCTGCAGAATAATCTGAACCATTACGTCCTAAAGTTGTAACCTGTCCTTCTTCATTATCTTTACCAATGCTCATACCAATAAAGCCAGGCATTAGAGATACTTGATTGAGCTTTTCATATTCTGCTGAAAATTTCTCTTTAGAGAGTACTAAGTCAGCTACAGCATTTAATGATGATTCATTAGTAAATAGGAACTTCTCTGGTGATAATAATGAAACTTGTAAACCTGATGACTGTAGAACAGAATCAAGAATTGCAACACTTAAACGCTCGCCTGTGCTGATAATACGAGCACGAATATGATCTGGACAATATGACAACATGGTTGCCCCTTGCATATAGCGCTGAAGTTGATGCTCATAATTAACTAATGCTTGTTCACAATGTTGAGAATTAAACTCGGCTAAGCTTGCAGACAAGTCTTCAATAATGGTGGTAATTGCACGTTTAAAGTGCCCAAGATCTGTAATTAGTTTTGCGTCATCACTGATATTTTCAGCCATTGCTACCAAATGATTAGTAACGCCCTGTGGCGCTGAAACTACTACAGCAACCTTTGAAGATTGGCTTTTATCTTTGATGATGTCAGCAACTTGACGAAAACGCTCAGCTGAAGCCAAAGATGAGCCACCAAATTTAAGTACACGCATTATTTTTTTTCCTTTCTTAAAAGCAAAAAACCCGTAACCTTTACAGGTCACGGGCTTTGATAAAATTATTATTTTTTACACGTTAGCCTGCGACCGCCTGTCCAATTCGGGTGGTGGTAATAATGATAATGTGGCTAGATGTAATTTTCATGGGTGTTAAAATGCCTGATTTACTCGGTAGTGTCAACATTTATGACCACCTAAAATCAGAATAAAAAGTTATAGGCTATGCATATAACTTTTTGTGGCAATTAACTACTTATCAATAAGTACACACTGGCAAAAGAAAGCAGTGTAGAGGCAATATAGATAAATGTCATTTTCAAGCTGTATATATTTAGTTTCATCACTATTCCTTATAGTTTTATGGGTAAATAGCGTCAATTAATTGTTTGTTATCAACAATCAAGCTAATTTCATGCCATTTATTTAATGTGGAATAATAGTAACTAAAATCTAAAGGCGTAATTGCAATAAATAGTTAATCAATTGTGGGAATTTGTAACTCAATTATTAAACTGCTGGTAAATGCCAATGTAAAGCTGATTGATTGGCTTTTATCCATTTTTTAGCCTCGATATAGTTAGGAAAGTATTTGGCAACAAGTTGCCAAAAATATTTTGAATGATTTAAATAGTGTAGATGGCACAATTCATGAACAATAACATAATCAATAACATGTATTGGTAACATCATTAATAAGTAATTAAAGCTCAGTTCACCTCTGTTGTTACAACTCCCCCATCGGGCGCGATATTGTCTTATTTTAATTGAAGTGGGGGCTAACTTAGTTAAGTTAGAGTAATACTCAACTTTTGGTAAAATAGTTTTTTGAGCTTGTTGCTTAAAGTAACGCTCAATGCGTTTTTTTATCACTACAGCCAATTGTGATTGATTGAGCAATTTATGTTGAATGCGTGTTGGCAATACAATCGTAAGCTCTTGCTGGCCATTCGATAATTCAGGTGAAAAGTCAGATAAAAAAGTATCTGACTTTTCACCTAGCTTTTCACCTGACTTAGCAAAAATAATTTTCAGGGTAACCAATTGTCCAAATAAAAATAATTTAGAGCCCTGAGTAAAATTACAGCAAAAATCGGCAGTTTGACTTTGTTCGGTGAGTTTAGCCCTTAGCCAAGCATCTTTTTTCTCAATGAATGTACTAATGACTTTTTCATCTACATGATGAGGGGCACGAACAAAAACTTGCCCGTGTTTTACTTGCAACGAAAGTGTTTTACGGCGGCTGCGTAAAACTTGGTAATCAATCATGATGATCTTTTTGCTTAAGCAAATTATACCAATTAAATCAAATTGGCACTAACTCACTTCGCTTAATTTAGTAGGCTTAGACTCTACTTTCTTTTCAGGTGTTTTTTTAGCTGCCTTTTTAACTGGCGCTTTGTTTGCTGGTTTTTTCGCAAGTAAAGCAATTAAAACTTCATCACGATGCTGAGCTAAATAAATACTTAACTCTTCACTAGTGCTATCACTAAGTTCTATTGGTGATTGTGAAAACACATCGGCCAAGTTATCAGCCATATCCAACATTTTGTCATATTCATCTGCTGATTTCTTATCCATAAATGTTTTTGCCTCCACCCCGTGTCTAATGACGACGAATCGACTTTCAACTGCCATTATTATTCCTTAGTCATGTTAAAAGAAAGCTAAAATATAAATTCAAATTTTACTGTTATAGGTACACATTATCATAATAAACCACAAAACTGTATATAAAACCAGTTGATTTATTGTTGTATATCAAAATTAATTCATTAAATAAGCCGATCTACCTTACGTTAAATCACATCTACACGCTTTTTCGTATGTCTAACTATTAACAAATGTAAGGGTTTTGTAACACTTAGTTGAGTGTTTTACAAACAAGAAATACACAATCAATAACTTAGTGAAAATGTGACAAATATAACACTCTATTTTGGTTACATCCTCTGTGTAAAACTTAACAACTTTTTACCATAAATAGCGCACTATTAGTTATACCAATTGAAATAAGTTATTGACCAACTTAGAGTTGCTTTAGCGAGCTTAGAACAAACAAAATTACTTAAACATAGTTATTCTATATTTCATTAATTTTGAGACGTTATCAGATTGCTAATGAACTCCCGAAGGGCGAGTTTAAAAGGCATATATGCAGCGTTATTGATTTTGACAAGGGAAAAACCATTCTCTTCAATCAATGCCTTGCCTCTAAGCCTTTTTATTCTCGCTAAGTGAGCAATCAATTACTTCACTTGGTATTAAGCGAGACAAAAGTGTTTCGCAAATCAACCCTATTGGAGAATACCATGACAAAAATTAAAACTACACTTATTGCCTTCGCCACTGCTGTTCCTGTTCTTGCTTTTAGTTTACCTAGTCAAGCCGCTATGAGCCCTTATATGAAAACTGCACTAGTTAATGTTTGTCAGGCAGCAATGAGTAATAAACTTATTAAGTTCAATAATACAGCTAAATCATATAACTTAAAGGATAAAACAATTGCTTTAAAAGTAATGTGTAATGGTAGCGATATTATCAGCTTTGCCGAAAATCATGGTGCCGATAAAACGGCTGCCAAACTACAAAGAAGTATAGGTAATGTTAGTATTATTGATACTGCAGCTATAGAAAAATTAAATGTTACTTTCACTGAGTAGAATATACTCAAGTCAGTTCAAGAGGAATGTATTAGGACTAATTTTAGTATGACTTATTAAACAAGAGCACTTTCACCTTTAGTCGTTAGTGCTCCGTTTAATATAGTTCATTTGACTTTTGCTAATCAGTAAATATTTTTTCAAACCAAGAACGAGCATCTACCTTCTCTTTCAAACAACTTTTCTGCAATACTATACCAGCTGAAATTGCAGGGTAATTGATAGTGTTATCACATTGGGAAGTGACTGCATGTCCCGTTTTTTTCTCAAATAAAGTCAATGTAATTGCATCAGGTTTAAAACGATTTTTATTAACGACTCCTCGCTTCCTAATAAAATCAGAAAATAATACTAGGGCTCCACTACTGCCGGTCAAACCTGTTGGTTTATTATCATCTTTGCCTAACCATGTGGTAACTAAGTGATTATGATCATAACCAATAAACCAACTATCTCGTAAATCATTACTAGTTCCTGTTTTCCCTGCCACTTTATAATTTTTCAAACGCCAAGAAAGTGATTTTGCCGTGCCTGTTTCAGCTACTTGAGTAAGCGCATAGTCCATTAAATAAGCTGCATTAGTTGAAATAACTTGTTCATTGGCAGCTGCAAATTGCCACAAAGTTTCTCCTCTACTTGATGAAATGGTGTTAATAGCATGCGCCTGCTCAGAGTAACCTTGGTTTGCTAACGCCAAATACATTTGGTTTATTTGCAAAGGCGACATATTAATTGAGCCAAGTAACATTGAGGGGCGCATAACAATATCTTCTTCAAAGCCAAGTAAATGAATTGCATTAGCCACATTTTCTAGTCCTAAGGTCATTCCTAAATTCACAGTTGGAATATTTAGTGAGTTAACTAAACCATCAATTAGCGGCACTTGATGACGATATTTACCATCATAATTCTTGGGTTGCCATTGTTTTCCTTTATTACTTCCTTGATCATCACTCACCTCTACTCCATTCGTTAGCGTAATGGGTTCATCGGCAAGTAAGGTGGCAAAATTAAATTGTTCAAAGCGCTCTAATGCTGCTAAATAAATAGCAGGTTTAATTAATGAACCTATGGGACGTTTAGCATTTATTGCTCTATTAAAACCGGCATAGCCACTTTGTCTATCGCCAACTATCGCTCGAATCTCAGCATTATTGATATCTGTAACAACCATCGCTGCTTGTAAATTGTTCTGCTGGTACTTTTTTTCTAATTGAGTTAACTGGCTAGTAACAGTTTGCTCAAGATATTGTTGAGAAAGATGAGAAAAACCAGTGAATACTCGAATCCCTACTTTTTGCTGATAAGTTGGTAAAAGTTGATTTAATTCTTGTTTTACTAATTGCAAATAAGCGGGATATTTTTGAGTTTTAAAGCGCCTATTTTTCCGCACTGATAACGGTGAGTTAACCACTTCTTTAAACTCTTTCACGGAGAGAAGATTTTGTTCAAACATTAACCTAAGAACTAAATCTCGGCGTTCTTTAGCTCTAAGAGGGTTACGCCAAGGGTCGTAATAACTGGGTCCTTTCACCTGCGCAACTAACAATGCAATTTGTGCACTATTCAGCTGTGTTAGTGTTTTTCCAAAATAAAATTTAGCCGCTAAACCAAAACCATAGATACCATTGGCATAATGTTGCCCTAAATATACTTCGTTAACATAAGCTTCAAGTAATTGATCTTTGCTGTAGCGCACTTCAATTATTATAGCCATTAAAGCTTCTTTAATTTTACGAGTGAGTGTACGTTCTCTTGTTAGAAACATATTTTTAACTAACTGCTGAGTTAACGTACTTCCCCCCTGCACCGTGCGACCAGCCTTTAAATTACTATACAAAGCACGCAACATTCCCAAAGGAGAAAGGCCTTGATGATGATAAAAATCACGATCTTCAACTAACAATAAAGTATCTAATAACTGTGTCGGTGTTTTTTCTAACGCTATTAATACTCGGTCTTCTTTATTGTTTGGTACTAATCGAGCCAGCAATATTGGCTCTAATTGCAGCGCCATGACAGGGACATCATCACTGAAAAGTTGGCTAATCTTGCCATCAGATATGTTGATTGTTAACTGAGTACCGTCTGTAGAGCTAACCGCTTGTGTTTGTGGAAAGGCAAATGGACGACGATATATAATCATACTATTAGCTGATTGAGCATATTGTCCTGAAGCGAATACGGTTGTAACCTTCTGATAACCATTTAACTTCAACGACTTTCCCAAGTGGTCAAGCTTCAGCGGTTCGCCAATTTTTAAACTTTCAATTTGACCATAAATTTGTGCTGGGACTTGCCAACGTTGACCTTCAAAAGTTTGTTGTACTTTTGCATCAAGATAAATTGTAAAAATGGCCAATGTAAAAATAAGCGCTACAGCGAGCTTAGCTCCAGTGATAGTAACTCTACGCAGCCATGTTCTTGAATGCTTAAGTTCACTCTTTCCTTGCTTTTTTTGCTTTTCTTGCACAAGTTTCTCTGATTTATTGCTTGTTTTCTTAATTGACATTAATTAATACAATCCTAACTCTGGTTCTTTAAGTGACGTTTAGTTTTATTTGTGGGCTGTGCATTAGCAGGATCATCCGGCCAGAAATGTTTTGGATAATTCGATTTCATCTCTTTTTGTACCGCTTTGTAGCTGCCTTGCCAAAATTGCACTAAATCTTGCGTGACTTGAATAGGTCTTTTCGCTGGTGATAGTAATTCTAACATTAACGGAATACCTTGCTGTCCATTAATGCCTCCCACTTGAGGGGTTTGTGTTGAACCATATAATTCTTGCATTGGCATCGATACTTTCGGTGATTTTTCTTTTGAGTAAGTGATTGGACAATGTCGACCTGTTGGGCCTATATAAACACTGGGCGCAGCCTGTTTTAATACTTGTTGCTGTTGATAATTAAGTTGTGACAACAACATGGTTGATAAATCTAGCTTAGCTAACTTGGCCGCTGATTTTATTTCACCAACAAAAGGGCTAAACCAATTACCTAGGTTAGCGAGTAAAGCTTTATCATCAATTTCTGGTAATTCATATTGTTCAAAGAAGCTAGTTATCCATTGCCAGCGAGCTTTCAAAGCGAGATCTTTGGCTTGCCAGTTAAGAAAACCCAGCCCTTTACGTGTTATTAAATCGCACCACATTGCCGCTATACTTTCAGTCGACAAGGTATTTTTGCTCACGATTTCCTTTAATATTAATGCCGATAGTTTAGTTTGCAAACGCGCAATAATTTTACCACTAACGTCATCAAAAACAGCACTCTCTTGTTCAATAATTTGTTCTTTGAAGACTTCTTCTATTTGTGATGGTTCAATACTAGCTGCTAAACGTACTCGAAGTACACTTTGAGATTGGATTAAGTCAGCGATAACTAAGAAACTTTCACCTGCTAATGCATCTTGTTCATCAAGGGTAACCCCTTTACCATTAGCACAAACGAAATCACCTAAAGAACCTCGAGCTTTAGCCACTCTTTCAGGATAAGCATAAGCGAGTAACAAACCAATCTTTTCTATAGGTAAAGAGCTTCTCGCTAACAAATCAATATTACTTAAACGAACGCGCTTAGCTAGCTTTTTAACTTGCTTTACAATATTGGCTAATACGCCATAAGGTTTATTAAACGTCGAGATTAACTTAACCACTCTATGCGAAATATCACAATCATACCGATTTTGCTCAGCAGAGAATATATCTCGCTCTTCTAATAACGATGCTAAAACGCAGGCTAAAAACGTTAGCTTTTCATCATGTACTTTCGCTGAAAGGTGTTGCATTGAAAGACTCTGTGCTGAAAGTATCATATGAGAAAATCTAGGATGACAAGAAAACTGCGCTACCTTTTCTCCATGTTGAGTCAACTTATTTTTTTCATCAACAATGGCTAAACTTTTCAATTCTTGCCAAGCTTGCTGCTCTTTTATGGTTGTTGGCAATTCTAGCAAGGGCAATTCAGCTAAACTTTTTACTCCCCATCGTGCCGCTTCTATTAAGGTTGGTAATAAATCGGCTTGAGCAATTTCATTAACGCTTTGCTCAGGTCGACGTTCAAAATCATCTTGCGCATACAAACGAATGCAATGACCTGCCATTAAGCGTCCTGCTCGCCCTGCTCTTTGTATGGCTGAGGCTTTGGCTATTTTCTTTTGCTCTAACTTATTCATCAAGCTAGCACTGTCATAAATAGCAACTTTTTCTAAGCCGCAATCAATAACTAAATTTACTCCCTCAATAGTTAACGAAGTTTCTGCAATATTAGTTGCTAGTACTAGTTTTCTAAAACCTTTTTGAGATGGTTCAATTGCCTGTTGCTGCTGCTTTAGCGTCAAGTCTCCAAATAAAGGGCATAGTAATAACTCATCAGCAATAGAATCGGTCAGAGATTGGGCAATAAAGCGAATATCAGCCACTCCCGGTAAAAAAGCTAAGATAGAGCCTTGATGTGTTCGAGCTTGATTCTTAATAACACTAAGTGCATGATCACGCCATCGACGGTTATTTGCAGGAGTGTCATAAACAATATCAATAGGAAAGCTCCTCCCTTCACTCGAAAGCGACTTAGCATCAGGCAATACTTTGATTAGGTTTTTAATATCTAAAGTTGCCGACATTAATAAAATTTTTAAATCATCACGCAAACCTTGTTGAACATCTCGTGTTAGAGCAAAAGCTAAATCCCCATGTAAACTACGCTCATGAAACTCATCAAATACGACTAAAGCGCAATCACTAAGTTCGACATCATTTTGAATAATTTGTGTCAAAATTCCTTCAGTGATCACTTCTAATCGGGTGTTTTTAGATATTTTAGTTTCGTTGCGAAGACGATAGCCAACAGTTTCACCTACCGCTTCATTCAGCTGGCGAGCCAAGTAAGACGCTATATTTTTTACCGCTAAACGTCGTGGTTGTAGTAAATATATTTTTTGCCCACAAAGTGCTTCAAGGTTAAGTAACCATAATGGTAAGCACGTTGATTTACCTGCACCAGGAGGTGCTGACAAAACGACGGTATTGTGTTTGGACAGTGTTTGGCAAAGTTGTGTTTTAATTGCCTCTATTGGCAAAGAAGTTAATGCTGACATAAAAATGATGTTATAGAGAATAGCTCCCATGATAACAATTTTTACTTCACAAGCCTAAAATTTAGCTAAGCTTTCGTTCTTGACTAAAATAATAACAGTGTAGATTTTTAGCAGGGCAACTGATGTAAATTTCGGCGAAAAGTTCATAATATAAATAATCCACTTAAAATTAAATTCTATATAAACTTGCAAAAAAAATAAAATATGCTTACTTGGCAAACACTATAAAAGTTGTTATCAATAGTATCCGATAAAATTTGTTTGAAGGAGAGACTACTAATGCAATATTCAGCACACGGAAGTTATACTATTGAACAACAAAATAATATTTTACTAATTGATGCGCAAGGCCCTTTTAATGAAGTAACCACTGAACAATATCACCAAGATATTAAACTTATAACTAAAAAAATGAGTGGTAGCCCTTGGGCTTCGTTAGTTTCTTTTAAAGGTAACAGTGTTTTTACTCCTGAAGCAGAGCAAAAGTTGATAGATACAACACAATATCGTGTAGATAACGGCATGGTTGCTGTTGCGGCTGTCATTTTAGATAGTGCCTATGCTGATATTTTACAAATGCAGCTACAGCGGATATATCAAAGCTGTTGTATTCAATTTAATTTTTTTAGTAATGCAGATCATGCCCAAAATTGGCTAAATAGCTTTATAAATTAGCCAAATCGCCCTTTGTTATTCTAATTTTTTATCGTAAGATTTACTCCTTTTTAAAGAGTAAATCTTACGCATGAAACTAGATGTAAAACCTGCCACATTGATCAAACGCTACAAACGCTTTCTGGCTGACGTAACATTAACTGACAGTAATACCACAACAATACATGTAGCTAATACAGGCGCAATGACAGGTTGTGCTGAACCTGAAGATACGGTGTGGTATAGCACATCTGGTAACCCTAAGCGTAAATATCCCTGTAGTTGGGAGTTGACTCAAACTAAACAAAATCACTTTATATGTGTTAATACCATTCGTGCTAACCAATTAGCTGAGGAAGCTATTTTAAATGGTACGATTATTGAGCTGCAAGGCTTTGATGAATTACAAAGAGAAGTTAAATATGGTGAAGAAAATAGCCGAATAGATTTTTTATTAAGCCATTATTCTAATAATGATTCAAACCATCAAAAGAAGTCCAGAACATATATTGAAGTGAAAAGCGTCACTTTGCTTGAAGATGACCAAGGGTATTTCCCTGATACAATCACTACTCGAGGACAAAAGCATTTACGCGAATTAATGAGCATAGTGAAAAATGGAGACAGAGCCGTATTGCTTTTCACTGTTTTACATACTGGGATCGATAGCTTTAAAGTCGCTAAACACATTGATAAAAAATATGCCGATTTACTACAACAAGCTATAGACTCAGGCGTTGAAGTGCTAGTTTATAAAGCAAAAATTTGCCCTGAATTTATATTGTTATCTGAACGAATTAGCTTTCAATGAAAAAGCCACTAATCAACTTAGCAGCTTTATAAAATCAAGTGGACTAGATTTATGACACCATTTGAAACCGATTTGATTCTTCAACAATAAATTTTTCATTAAATTTTGCCGATAAGATACCTTTTCTTCGTGCCAAAGCAACTTGAAGTTTTTTGGCTGCACTAGCGATAGCGGCATATAACTTCTTATCTGAGGCATTAACAGTAACTTTCGCCCCTTCATAATTAGTTGTAACTTCTACCTTTTGTTGGTGTGGCTCTACTGTGATAGTTGAATTTAAAGTCATTATACTAGGGTAGTGCTTGGAGATTTTTGCAAATTTATTTTCAATAGATTGCTTAATGCCTTCGGTGATTTCTACATGGTGACCGGAAATAAGTATTTTCATAATTAACCTCTAAAGTTACATTCAACGTTTGTTTTCTTCCCCTTAATATTGTCTTTAAAGTGACAAGCTAACAAGATGATATTTGCAATACTTTGCAACTAAATGTAACCATAAAAATAAAACTTTTTAGGGTATAAAAGCAAAAACCAACCCGAAGGTTGGTTTTAAAAATAAAGAAATAAACTCAGTATTAAACGAAAGGATTCACTTTAATAATGGTTTCATTACGATCTGGGCCAGTTGAAATAATATCGACAGGTACACCCGTAATTTCTTCAATGCGCTTAATATAAGCTAAAGCATTCGCAGGTAATGCGTCCACTGACGTTGCACCTACTGTATTTTCAGTCCAACCTGACATTTCTTCATATATTGGGGTGATTTTTTCGTAACCTTCAGCAGCCGTAGGTGGCACAGTGATAATGTCACCCGACTCAGTTTTATAACCCGTACAGATTTTTAATGTCGCTAAACCATCAAGTACATCAAGCTTAGTTAAACAAAAACCGGTAATACTATTAACTTGAATGGCACGATGCATTGCAACAGCATCAAACCAACCACAACGGCGTTCACGACCAGTAGTTGCTCCAAATTCATGACCAACTGTACCTAAATGATTACCAACTTCGTCATCTAATTCTGTAGGGAATGGGCCTGAGCCAACACGTGTTGTGTATGCTTTAGTAATACCAAGAATGTAATCTAAGTGACGCGGACCTACACCACAACCAGTAGCAACGCCGCCAGCGGTAGTATTTGAAGAAGTAACATAAGGGTAAGTACCATGATCGATATCAAGCAATGTACCTTGTGCGCCTTCAAACATGATTGACTCACCATTTTTGCGCGCTTGATCCAACATTTCAGAGATATCAGCTGTCATATTTTTAATTATGTCAGCAACGGCTAGTGCATCAGCAAGTACTTCTTCATAATTTACTGGTTCAGCTTTATAGTAGTTAACTAAAGAGAAGTTGTGATATTCAACAATTTCTTTTAATTTAGCAGCAAAAGACTCTGCACAGAAAAGATCGCCGACACGTAAACCGCGACGAGCAACTTTATCTTCATACGCTGGACCAATACCACGACCGGTAGTACCGATTGCTTTTGACCCACGCGCAATTTCACGTGCGGCATCTAGGGCTGTATGATAAGGAAGAATTAACGGGCATGCGTCACTAATAAGCAAGCGTTCGCGTACTGGAACACCTTTTGCTTCAAGCATTTCTATTTCTGCCATCAAAGCTTTAGGGCATAAAACTACACCATTGCCAATCATGCATTTTACATTGTCACGTAACACACCAGATGGTATTAGATGAAGTACGGTTTTTTCACCGTCAATCACTAAAGTGTGGCCTGCATTGTGTCCGCCTTGATAGCGAACAACATATTTTGCTTTATCGGTTAGTAAGTCAACGATCTTACCTTTACCTTCGTCACCCCATTGGGTACCTAGAACAACTACGTTTTTGCCCATTTTGACTATTTCGTAAGAAAATTAGGCGGGGATTCTAACAAAGATCAAATTACAGTCCAAGGAAAAATAACAGGTTTTTTCACGATTAAAAAAATAACCTTTTATGTTAAGGGGTTATCTTTATTCTTTTTTACTCGTTCTTTAATACTATTGTGCTAACCAAATAACAATAATGCCGAGTGCTAAGATAAACAATCCAATATTGCGAATGTCACTTGCTGGTTGTTCTGCCAATTTTAGTAAGTAATTTCTCCATTTATTGGGAAATAAAGCGGGAGCAAAACCTTCAATGATAAGCACTAGCCCAAATGCTAGCATAAGTGTATCTGTCAAA
>Ga0209184_1000463_pt1 | contig 43251 bp, 8 predicted proteins | sample EN8Hudsemesocosm_2_FD_184627 | JGI IMG/M metagenome (GOLD analysis project Ga0209184, IMG submission 184627) | Methane-oxidizing microbial communities from mesocosms in the Hudson Canyon - EN8C Hudson Canyon (SPAdes) (version 2) | ecosystem: Environmental > Aquatic > Marine > Cold seeps | place... | reverse complement strand
CCTGCCCGTAATAAAAGATTGGGGCTTGCTTGCTAAGGGGGGAGCGATTGAAATATGCTGGTTTTTTAAACTGTAATGGGATTAACGATTAGATTTGTGTGCTTTTGGGTTTGAGCGAGAATTGCTGAACAGAAAGTATCAGGCTGTTTTCGTGCAGAAATTTATGCCCATGCTTATTGTCGAATTTCTAGCTACCTGCAAACAATGTCTAACAAAGGTTACAATCTGCTAATTGCAATTTAGATGGCTCTGGCTGGAGAAAAACTGGATGGGGGCGAGTAGTTACAAAAAATCAAACCATTACATGCTTCGCACTAATTTGTATAGGTGGGAAGAATCGACGGTTACGTTTTATCAACGCCACAACGTCTGGCAGTCGCACGAATAGTGAATCCTTCAATCAATGCCTGGCCATAATCAAGCCAACACTCTTTATGTATCGATGGCTGCAAAAACATCACCGAATGTATCGTGCGAGGGTATTCCATTTTCTAAATTAAGTAGTTCAGTAAACCAGGCTTCTTTTGCTTTTCCAAATCTTTCAATAGCCACCCAGTTATCAGCCCCGCAAATGGTGGCACAGAGGGTGATAAAAAAGTATCTGAGAGCTGGTGCCTTTTTCGTCTATCTATTCTAGGGTCTGTAATAATAATAATAAGCAAGCAAGCAAGTAGCAACCACATTTGTTGAGTGCTGGTGTCTAGAGGTTGAACAAAGCAAAATCCAACCTTTCTATGGCGTTTGCAAAGACAGTAAAAGCTCACCTATCAGATTTTCATGGCTGTTAATAAATCACAGGTTAAAGAGTCTGTAAATGGTCTTAGTCTTACAAGCAGTAATAGAAGGTCATAAAGTCATTTTCTGATTTATTTACTCCACCAGAGAGATGACCAAATTCTTGGTGTTTGATTGATTGATAAAATATATTAAATTTTTGAGCATCAATATTGTAGTGTTGTTGTAGCATTTTTAGCTCTGAATATATGTTCTGTATTTTTATTTCTGCCTCATATAAATTAATGTCGAATGATTTTCTGGGATTATTGTCTTCAGTGACTTCAAGGTATTTAAATAATCTAGAATCTTTTCTTTTAGACGCACTGGTAATTATTTGTTGAGCAAGTGTTAAAAGTAGAGGTTCTGAATGATTTTTGTAGATACTCTCTATTTTTTCTAGAATTGTTTGTAACGAAATTTCTGGATAAAGAATGTAACGTGTCAGTGTGTTTTGAGTATTCTTTGCGGAAGCGTCCCATTTATACCCTAAATAAAGCATGAAAGGTTTGTTATAAGTTGGGTCTACTGTACGGTTTTGAGCGTATTGATTCCAGAATTCTAGGTAGACTTTATAAGTGCAGTGATCGGGAGTTTGTTCGTACCCAAAATAGATTCGATTGGCTTTAGGGAAGTGTTCTCTGAACGATTGCAGTTGAACTTCTGGCATACAAAGTATATGGCAGTTGTTAAATATTTTTTTTCGGTGTCTAGATATTTGACCTACACCAACTAAAGCACGCTGTTCAAATAAAGCATTTTTGGTCAACTTAAATGATTTCTCAATCCCCTCTACGTTAAGTCCAATGAGTAATTCATCAAAAAGTGTAGTGTTTGGGTAAGAAGGGGGTGGGTGCATAGGGGCAAAGCAAGTTTTGATAGGTGGAGTATAAGTCTACACAAATAGTTGTGAGGAAGGAAATTATTGATTATTAAAGATATTATTGGGTAAGTAAAAGCTGGATGATTAGATGTTTTTTTTCGGGTGAAAATTTGTTGATAAAAGTCAAAAAAACATAGCATAATCGCTAAGGTGAGAGTATATTCTTACTAATATAGTAGGTAAATATTTTTTAGTATTCGATAAAGCCGGTTTCAGTCAGTTTTGGAAACGGAAAGCTTGGGCTCATTTTTTTGAGTAACTGAGTTGCACGAATGATAATGTAAATCACCATGATCTATGGTTTTTTACATGTTAATGGTACTTTGCTTAACAAATAATAAGGCTTAAGTACTGCAAAAGATAGGGGTGTTCTTATGTCATTTCCATTTAAAAATTCAGTCAAAGCAAGTGCATTAGATAATCAAAATCCACGTTTTTGGAAGAAAGCACGAACCCTGTTTTCTCAAGCCTTTTTTAAGAAGCGGGCAGTCGCCCCGATACAGACAAAAATGCAATTCGAGCCCCTCGAACCTCGTATTCTTCTCTCGGCTGATTTGTCGTATGGCAGTGTCACAGCCACTGAGCTAACCTTGCTCCACGATCAAGCTGCTGATCAGTATCAGCTATTAGATCAAAATAATATCATCGTTTCTTCGGTGGATAGCGCATTAGCCATTGATGGCTTGACGATTCAGGGAACTGAAGGAGCAGACACACTCAAACTGGACATTGCATCGCTAGACTCTGCATTAGATATTGATTTTCTGGGGTCTGGTGACGATATTCTGTTTGCTGCTAATGATAATGATTTTACTTTGGGAGAGTCTGAACTTACTGCTGGAACAACTGTTTTTGGAATTGCTGGAATAGAAACGCTACAGTTGGAAGGTGGTGATGCAGCTAATACCTTTACGTTGGATAACTGGTTGGGCGATTTTTCAATTACGGGCGGATCAGGAGAGGATTCATTAATTGGTAGTAGCCTGATTGATAATAATTGGATTATTGATGGACAAGACTCTGGATATTTAAATAATCAATCTTTTCTGAGTATTGAGAACTTATTTGGTGGCGTATCAAATGATGATACCTTTATTTTTGAACAGCTGGGTAGTTTAAGTGGTGTCGTTGAAGGCGGTGATGGTGGTTTTGATATTGTCGAATTACAAGGCACCTATGATCAATTCGTTTATGAAATTACAGGGGCGCAATCGGGTGTAATAACATTGGATGGCACCGAACTTAATTTTTCTGGAATGGAGCCAATCGATATTACGGGTTCTGTTTCGAGCATAACAATTATGGGGACAGTAACACAAACGGATGGGGGATTATCTGGGGTTGTTTCTCCTTCTACAGAAAATGACGATACTCTAACTGTTAAAGAGGCTGTTGGTACTGATGCTACCGATGGTTTTGATATGGTTGTTGAGCCTTTGGTTGGTGAAAAATTGCGCTTTGTCAATCCGACAGATTCATTAATTATTGATGCATTAGGCGGAATTGACACAGTTACAATTGAATCATTTGATGCAGGCTTTGATGCTGATCTGACAATTTTTGCTGAAAATATCATTTTGTCCGATACGGCAAGTATCAGTACATCTGGTGATATACAGTTCCATGCCATCAATGCGGCTGATCGTTCAATAGCCTTACCAGGTACACCTGCAGAGGCTGTTAGTTTTGTTGATAATTTATTAGCAGAAGATTTGTTTTTATTTGAGAAATCAGCCACTGTTAGTGTTTTAGGTGATATTACAGCAAATTCTTTAGATATTATTGCCAGAACAGAAGGTAGTGTTACTAATCCGACTTTAGGGTTACCTGTAAATTATTATACTGATAATGCTGAGATTAAAATTGAAGGTTCAGTTATTAATCTTGATTCGACACTCTCTTTATTATCAGAAACATTAGCTAGCTATACTGCTGAAGGGGGTCTTGCCGTCAATGTAATTGAAGGCAGTACCTTGGCTTATATCAAAGGTAGTGAAATCAATACCGGTCTAGATCTAGGTTTAGGAGAGACAGGCAATATTACCATTGCAGCACGAGATGATACTCAACTCATCGCCAGTGCAGATGGTGTCGTTGGTACCGTTTCAGCTGCTTTTAATGAATTAGTTAAAGATACCAAAGCTTACATCAGTGATTCATCAAATGTTTCAGCGACTAATGGTAATATAAATATTACGGCTGAAGGTTCATCTGATGTTGCTTCAAACACTGTAATTCCTGATTTAGTTGTTAATTCAAATGTTGTACTTTTCTCGATGAATGTACTGCGTGGCGATGTGGATGCTTACATTCAGGAATCTAGTGTACAAACGATTACATCGGGTAATATTCATATGGATGCCGACAATACCTCTGTAGTTGATGCACAAATGTCGGCTGACCCCGCTGGCTTACCAACAAGTACTTTTGGTGCGGGGATTGTCTTAAATGCTGTTGGCTGGGACCTAGGCGATGCACTTGGACAGAGTGTAGATCTTCTGCTAGGTGATATAGCAGGGGTAGGTGGTGCAGATAGTGCTGATATACAATCGTATATTCAAGACAGTGATGTCAATGCAAAAGGTACGCTGACTCTTGAGGCAGATAATACTTCAGCTATTAATTCTGATTATACTTATCTTTCAGATAACAGTTCTCCTGTTGCTGGTACTAGTGTTGGTTTGCTTTTGTCCGGTAATAAAGTGGGCGGCTCTACGGCTGCTTTCATACTTGACACTTCGGCCACAACGAATACGGTATCAAGTCAAGATATTATTGTTAGTGGTGGTAATATTAATATTATCGCTAATGATTCAGCAATTATTGAGTCATTCATCACACTGTCAATAACATCAAATTCAGGGGTTGATTCCTCCACTGTTGCTGGTATTTTGACTTTTAATGATGTGACAGGTGGTGCAAGGGCTGGTATTTATGGTGCTACTGTCACTGCAGAAAATGGCAATGTTTTTATTAATGCAATCGAGAATGCGATAATAACAGCAGAAACCTTGAGTGAAACTGAAAATAATTCAGCTGTAGGTTTATCAACAACTAAAGCCGTTAATGGCATAATCGCATCAAATGTAGTCCGCAGTAATGCAACAGCTACGATTGTTGATAGTGACATTACCACACTGGATAACGACTTAAGTAATCAGGGTAATGTAACCGTAGAAGCCACTAATAGTTCAATATTAACAGCAACCTCAATGAATGGAGTCATTGCTTCAGGGGGCAGCCCTACAGCAATCGGTTTTACACTAGCCTTTAATTCAGTGGGTTGGCAAGCGGGCAATATTCTATTTAATTCAGTAGACACACTGATTGGTGATCCTGCAATTTCAACGGCATTTGGTGCCAATGTTAATTCAGGTGCTACTGCGTCAATTGTTGATAGCATTATTGATGCATCAGGTGTGTTAGCTGTTGCTGCATTTACAACAGGGCGAATAACGGCCAATAGTACCAATACTTCTTCTGCAAGTTCTGGTCGATTATTAAGTAAGGGTTTGAGTCTTGGTGGTGTGCTTTCTCAAAATAAGATTAGCAGTTCGGCTAAAGCCTATATAGATTACAAAGTTGAAGCAGAGTTTGGTCCGGATGCATATGCTGGCGATCAGACGATTAATGCTGATGATGGAATTAGTGTAACAGCAAACGATACGGCTGAAATTAATGCGGAAATTTCTCTAGCTTCGAATACAGAGGCGGTTTCATCGGTAAAAGGCTTTGCATTTGCTGTGGCATTGAATGATGTCCGGGTGGGTGCAGAGGCATCTGTTGATGATGCAAATTTAACATCAGATTCAGGGTCAATTTTAGTAGAAGCGATTGCCAATGCTGCATTAACGGCGCAAACAGATGTTAATGCAGAGGTTAGTGCTACAGGTGGCAACATACTTGATGGTGTGAATACTAGCTCGTTATCAGTTAATGGCATTGTTGCAACAAATGTTGTTCAGGGTGGTGCGTTAGCCAGTGTGATGGACAGTGATATTACAACAAGTGATACAACTGCTGACAGTGGCAATGTCAGCATCAATGCTGAAAACATGGCTACATTAAATGCAGGGGTTGTGAATGCACTAGAAGGTGGCAGTATTGGTGTCAATGTAACCTTAGCCTTTAACTCCATTGGTTGGGAATCACAAAATATTCTGTTCAATACGGTTGATACGTTGATTGGTGATCCTGCGATAGCTGATGCATTTGGTGCTGATGGTAAGTCAAATGCTGTTGCATTATTAAGCGATACCACGGTTGATGCTAGCGGTGAGTTGGTTGTTAATGCCTCTGCTGCAGCTAGTTTAATAGCAGATATTGATAACCGAGCAGAAAGCAGTTCTTCTTCTGACATTATTTCATCAACAGGTGTTAGTTTTGGTGCCGTCTTATCACAAAACAAAGTAAGCAGCTCAGCTCAGGCATCCATTGAATTTAGCACTCCTTATAATCCTTTGGTAGTTACTCCGCGTATTCAAGCTGATGATGGGGTAACAGTATCAGCCTCTGATACTGCATCTATTGATGCAAGTATTGTATTGGAATCCGTCAGTAATGCAGTAGCCAATAATTTACGTACTGCAGATGCAGCTGGCTATGCATTTTCAATTTCTATGAATGATGTTCGTGGCGGTGCTGTTGCATACCTTGATAATACCAGTTTAGATTCCGATGCTGGTTCAGTTGTTGTTGAAGCTATTGCTGATGCATCGTTAAATGCCCAAACAAATGTGGCATCAGAAACCAGTGCTTCGGGTGGATCAATATTGGGTGGTACCAGCTCATTATCACTAACCGGCCTTGCGGCAACCAATGTTTTATTGGGTGGTGCACAGGCTTACGCATCGAATAGTGATATAGAAGCTGATGGTGATGTAACGGTAAACGCACAAAATATTGCGCAACTAGATGCGGATGTTATTAATGCTTCTACTTCCGGTGGAGATAGTATTGGCGTAACACTGGCTTTTAACTCCATAGGCTGGGAATCTCAGAATATTTTATTTAATGTTGTTGATGCTCTGATTGGTAGTACTGAAATTGCTGATGCTCTCTCAGCCAGCGGTAATTCTAATGCTGAAGCCTATTTGCTGAATACAGTAGTGGATGCTGATGGTGAATTGTCTGTTACTGCAAAATCTCATGACGGTAAGTTATTTGAACTTGATGGTTTTAATCTGACCTCACTGGATTTGGATGACCTTGCTAAATCAGATGTTGATGATGCGGATACACCCGCAAATGAAGCCATTCAGGATTTGGATTTGGATGCAGGTTTGATGTCTAACCTTAGGGATGTTTTTATCTCAAATGGTATTTTATTAAGTTCAGATTTAACGCTTGATTCGGTTTCTCAAGGTAATGAATGGCTGCTTTATGATGAGCTTAATAAAAAAGATTACAGTCTTCGTTTAGAAGGAGATGTACTCAAAATTTATCAAGATACATTACGCCTGCAAGCTAATGTTAGCAATGTAGCCTCGGTTGATACTTCATCTGATTTGACCGCAGCGGAAGGTTTAAGTGTTGGGGTGGTGTTGGCACAGAATAAAGTCAGTAGCTCAACTAAAGCTTATATTGATTATACAGTTGAAGATGCTTATACGGGTGACCAGACCATTACAGCTGATCAAGGTGTTGTCGTTTCAGCACAGGATAATGCCTCAATAAATGCCCGTGTAACACTTGCAGCAAATACTTCAGCAGCAGGTAATGCAACAGTGGGTTCTGCCAGTGCGCAGGGCTTTGCCATTTCAGTGTCAATGAATGATGTTCGAGTGGGGGCTGAGGCTTATATTGATGATGCGACTGTCAGTTCTGATTCAGGTTCTGTGATGGTTGAAGCTTCAGCGAATGCTGCGTTGTCGGCACAGACTGATGTTTCAGCAGAAACCAGTGCTTCTGGTGGAAATATTCTTGGTGGAACTGAGACGTTGACTGTTACTGCCATTATTGCGACTAATGTTGTACAAGGCGGAGCAACCGCTTTTATTACGGATAGTTCAGTCACTACCACTGATATTATTGCAGAAAGTGGCAATGTTACGGTAGATGCAAAAAATACAGCATTACTAGACGCTGGCGTGATTAATGCTGTTGAAGGTGGCAGTAAAGGTGTTGGTGTTACTTTGGCCTTTAATAGTATTGGCTGGGAACCGCAGAATGTCCTATTTAATCTGGTTGACGCTCTAATAGGGGATGAGTTGATAGCAGATGCCTTTGATGCTGATGGCAATAGCAATGCATTAGCATATCTTGACGATACGACGGTGGATGCCAGTGGTGCCTTGTCGGTTACAGCGTCAGCAGCCGCAGCATTAAGATCAGATGTAGATAACAGAACAGAAACCAGCTCTTCTTCTGATTTCAAAGAAGCGACAGGATTTAGTGCAGGAGCTGCTCTAGCACAAAATAAAGTCAGTAGTTCAGCAAAGGCTTATGTTGATTTTGATAGTATAGATAGTGATCCGACCACACCACGTCTTGATGTGGAAGATGGTATCACCGTGAAAGCACAGGATGTAGCTGTTATTAATGCGCGTCTTGAATTAGAAGCGAACCATAGTGCTGACACTAATGCGTTCCAGGCAGCAGGTTCAACAGGCGTGGGTGTTGCTGTAACATTGAATGATGTTCGGGGAGGAGCAGAGGTTTATGTAAATAATACTTCGGCGTCTCTTGATAATGGATCTATTCTGATTCAGGCAATTGCCGATGCTAGTTTAACAACCCAAACTAATGTCGCAGCAGCAAGCAGTACTAGTGGGGGATCATTAGTTGGTGGCTCAGAGTCCACTGGTGTTACAGTTTTGGCGGCGACAAATGTTGTAATAGGTGGGGCAATAGCGAAAGTGACTAATAGTCAGCTGAAAACCCTTGATGATACAAACGGCGATATTACAGTTGATGCACAAATTACCTCAGAATTAACGGCTAATGTTATTAATGCTGTAAGTTCAGGCGGAACATCGGTTGGAGTAACGCTTGCCTTCAACAGTATTGGTTGGGATTCACAAAATATTTTATTTAATACCGTAGATGCATTAATAGGTAGTCCTGAAATATCTGATGCATTTAATGCTGGCGGTAAGTCGAATGCGCTGGCTTATATGGAGGATACAACTACTGATGCAAAAGGATTGTTGACTATTTCAGCAATAGCAGATGCTACGCTGATTAGTGATATTAATAATGATACGACGACTGATGCATCCTCAACAATAACGGGTGCTTCTGGTACTAGTTTTGGAGCCACTATTTCACAAAATAAAGTGAGTAGTGCCGCTACAGCTTATATTACTTTTACGACTGTAATAGATGAAAGCGATCCTACACGTATCATTGCTGATAGAGGTGTTTTAGTTAAGGCGGATGATAAAGCCAATATTACATCTACTATAGATTTATTTAATGAAACTGTTGCTGCTAATGTCTTTGGAGATGGCAGCGCTACTGGTTTAAGTTTTGCTATTGCGATGAATGATGTACGAGGTGGTGCTAAGGCTTATGCTTTAAATGCGACTATGCTCTCAAGTGATGGAAATATTAAAGTCACAGCATTGGAAAACTCCAATTTAATTGCTACGCATACGAGTAAGGTTTATGCCTCAAGTACGAGTATCACTGGGGCATCAGGCTCAGTAGCTGTCGACGGGGCTATTGCGACTAATATAGTGTTGAGCAGTGCAGAAGCTTATATAAAAGACAGTATAGTTGAGACGACAACATCGGGTAATATTGAAATTTATGCAGAAAATCAATCTTTGATTGAAGCGACCATTAGTAGCGATGTGTCATCTGATGGTACCGCAGTAGGGGTTATTCTTGCATTTAACACCATTGGCTGGGAACCTCAGAATGTTTTGTTTAATACCATTGATGCCATTATTGGTACTGACATTGGTAATGAACAGTCAGCTTTGGTTAAAGCCTATGCCCAGGGCAGTCGTCTAACGGCAGCTCAAGCAGTTTCTGTTACAACCTATTCTAAAGCAAATATTGATGCAACAGTTGGATCAGCTGCAGCTACGATAGGCTTTAGTATTGATAAAGGCAGCAATCCACCGGCTATATCGGTAGCGGCAATTGTCGCTATGAATAAAATCAGTACGACTGTCGATGCTCATATTTTAAATACGGATGTAACCGCAAATTCTGGAAATATAACCATAAAAGCAGAAGATGAATCTGCTATTGATGCAGATGTCGAGGCCACTGCACTTTCAATAGGGGCGAATGCCGGTAACAGTAATGCTATTTCAGTTGGCTTGAGTATTGCCCGCAATGAAATCACCAATAATCTTGTAGCCTATGCAGATGGCGATGATACAAATCTAAACACATTAATCGCAACCAAAGGGACTGTTGAAGTTATCGCTAAAGAAAATGCGATTATTGATGCAACCTCTACTGCAAGTGCAGTTTCAGTATCGATTAGTCTGGATAGATCGGTTGGTGTTAGTGGCGGCGGTGCCATTGCAGTTAACCAGATACTAGGAACCAGTAATGCTTATATTAAAGATAGCAATGTAACGGCTACTAAAGATGTTAATTTATTGGGTGAAATAAATGTTACAGCTGAGTACCTATCCAAAATTACAGCAGAAATTGCAGCTGTTTCTGTTTCAGGTTCATTAGGTCTCAATGGTTCTACAGCTGTTTCCATTGGTTTTTCAATTGCTCGTAACTTAATTGGCTGGAATGAGTTTAGCGGTGCAAACGCACTGGAAACCAAAGCTTATACAGAAAATACACAATTAGATGCACAACGCGGTATCAATATTGAGGCTAAGTCTGATGCTGATATCGATGCGACCATATCAGTTATATCTGCAGCAATAGGTGTTTCAGCTAAAAATAGTGCGGCTATTGGTGTCGGTTTTTTATGGACTGACAATCGTATTGCCACGAATACTTATGCTTATATATCAGGTTCTACAGGGATTAGTACTGATAGTGGAAATATTCGTATACATGCCGAAGATAGTTCTGAAATTACGGCTGATATGACGAGTGTTACTGCTACAGGATCATTAGGTGGAAGTAATGCAGTCGCCGCATCCGTTGGTATTGCCTTGGCGCTTAATACCGTAGAAAACGATGTTCAAGCTTATATTACTAATGCAGCTTTGGTTAATGCATCTAATCTTGATAATACAACGGCTGCTATAACAGATGCAGCAGGCTTAGGCGCAGCTAGTGGCGGTAATATAGAAATTTCGGCATTAGCCAATTCAACCATAGAAGCCAAAGCAGCTGCAGTTTCTGTAGCAGTGAGTGGTGGTGTTAGTAATGGTGTTGCCTTTAGTGGTGGTGGTGGTATTGCTTTGAATACCATAAACAGTAATGTTGATGCTTATACTACAGCTGGACATATGGTCTCAGCTGGCACTGTTACTGTTAAAGCGGAAAACTTATCAAACATTGATGCAGAGATATTGACTGTTTCAGTAGGCGCCGCAGGTGCAGGTAGTAATGCTGTAGCAGCCTCGATTGGTGTATCAATTGCGAATAACACGATTGGTCAAGACAGGGATTTAAGCAAAATTGGCTTAGATGGTGATGATGAATTGCAACTTTCTGATGGCTGGGATGAAACTTCAGCTTTTGCTGCCATTGATCTACCAGGTGTCAGTGCCAGTTTAAATAATACCAGTGTGTTATCAACGGGTGCGTTAATGGTAACGGCAAAAGGTGACCAGTCAATACGTTCTCAAGTTTTGAGTGGCTCTGTCGGTATTGCTGCTTCGGGTTCTAATTCTGTGGGCTTAAGTGGCGCAGGATCCTCAACCACCAATGTTATCAATTCATTTGTTACTGCTTCAATCATTGGGGATGGTACTGCAGGAATCGATGTAGCAAGTGTTACTGTATCAGCTCTGGATAGTTCTAGCATTTCTGCTGTCGCAGGTGCGGCTTCGCTAGCAGCAACAGTGGGTGGTAATGCAGGTGTTTCAGCATCTATTGGTGTGGCATTAGCGCGTAATACGGTTGATACCTTGGTTGATGCTAATATCACAAGTGCAGATACAGATATAACTACGCGTTTAGGAAATATTGAAGTGACTGCTACCTCGGCAGGTGACTTAATCTTCACGTTTGATGGAACTGATGTAACTAACAAGTTGTCTGCAGGCGATTTAGATGATCTGGCTGTCGCTGAGGGTGACAATGAAGATACAGGCACTAATGAAGAAATCAATGACACCCTTGCTGATGCAATCTTATTAGGTAAATTACAAAGCTGGTTTAATGGTAGTCAAAACGATATTACACTTAGTGAGGATCTTAACCTAAATATCGTCACTGAAGGTGAAGAGTGGGCATTAACTGAAATAGATGGAGATACTTATACCATCATTAAAGATGGCTCGGCATTTAAGGTATTTGAAACCAAAATTAATGCGGTTGCAGTTGCTGCATCCGCTGCTGCTGGTGTCGGTGGTAGTGCTGGTATTGCAGTGAGTGGTGCCGGTGCTGAATCGACTAATATTATTTTGGGCAGTACCAAAGCCCATGTTGATTCTAGTGTATTGGTTTCAGCTGCTGATATTAATATAGATGCAAGTGACAGTTCTCAAATTCATGCTTCAGTCATTGCCGCTTCATTAGCTGTAGGAGCCGGTGGCACAGCAGGTGTAGGTGCTTCCATTGGTGTTTCAGTTGCACGTAATTTGACTGGTAATAGTGTAGAAAGCGGCAGCGTTGATTATGAGACAACCGATACAGGTATTACACAGATTGCCATTGGTAAGAAAGTAATCATTGCAGAAGGTGTTAAAGCCGGAAATATTTATAAATATATTGGCGATACTGTGCTGAAATATAATGATAATTCGGTGATTGATCTAGAAGAAATGGATTACTCTAACGCTGAATTATGGGAGCTGGATAATCTGGATGATAGTAGAGCAAGAGAAGTACATGCCTACAGTCTGGATAGCAGTCTTACTGCAGATAGTGATATTAATATTACAGCCACCAGTTCTCAATCTATTGATGCATTAGTTGTTGCAGCATCAGCTGCTATTTCAGGCGGTGGCACTGCCGGTGTTGGTTTAAGTGGTGCCGGTGTTGATGCTGAAAACTATATTCAAACCAGTGTCAAAGCCTATATTAGTGGTGATGGTGCCAGTGGTATTACTGCAGAAAATATTAATGTCACAGCAGATGATATTTCATCCATCAGAGCAGATGCTGCTGCTGCGTCAATTGCCGCTTCCTTTGCTGGCGTTGCCGCAGTTTCAGTTTCTATTGGCGTTTCCCTTGCACATAATGAAATAGGTAATGTGGTTCAAGCTTATATTGTTGCGGCTGATACCGGTGTAACTGCAACGGCAGGCAGTGTCTCTGTATTAGCGAATGAGAATGCAAGCATTGATGCCTTATCTGTTGCTGCTTCATTAGCTGCAGGGGTAGGTGGTACGGTAGGGTTAGGTTTTAGTGGTGCAGGTGCAAATGCCTTTAACATTATTAATAACACTGTTGAAAGTTATATCTCTACAAATTTGGCAGGAACAACAGGCAGTAAAGTATCTGCATTGGCTGATCTCAGTAGTGATAGTGCGCTGATTGTACTAGATGACCAAGACACCCTTCAATTATTGAACGGATCTCGATACCAATACGAAGGAAATAATGGTGATATCATCGATTTGGAACTGACAAATTTCAGTGATACCAATTTATGGACACCTATCGCTTATGACCCTGATGTAGCGACTACTTATCTTTCACTATCGGCACCGATATATCTGGAAGATGGACAATCGGTCAAATTAAGTAATGGCTTAGTCTATAAATACACAGGCGCAACAGCTGTTATTGATCCGATTACAGGATATACAACAGTAAATGACCCAACATTGGGAGATATTGATATTCCCAATGCAAATCCAGATTTTTTTAATGCAGATACAACTAGCTTGTCAGGTAACTGGGAATTAGTAGATCTTAATATCATCGTAGATGCCCAATCGCATTCCAATATAAAAGCTTTAGTAGGGGCAGCATCGGCCGCTGTTGGTGTTGGGCTGGTTGGTGGTGGTGCTTCAATTGGTGCCACAGTAGCAGGGAACCTGATTGGTTTTGATTCACTGAGTGATAGCACAGGCGGAGGTAATAAAGTCCACGCCTATATCTCAGGTTCAGAAATCCATTCAGATCACGACACCCGTGTTACTGCTTTTGCAGAAGATATTATTCATGCTGATGCCTTCGCAGGTTCAGTTGCTGTATCGGGTGGTTTGGTTGCTGTTTCTTTATCGGGTGCCGGTGTTGGACTGACGAATCATATAGGCAGTGAAGTCCAGGCTTATATCATCAATTCAGATGTGACTGCTGGTGATGATGTTTTAGTTAAAGCTATTGCAGACAGTCAAATAACAAAAGCCAGTGCATTGGGTATCTCGGTTGCTGCTGCTATTGGTATTGGTGGTTCGGTTTCTGTTGCTGTTTCAATTGTGGATAATGATATTCAAGATGTGGTTGATGCCTATATTAGTGGCACATCCGCACATGAAATTAATGCAGTTGGCTCAGTCAATGTCATTGCCGATGTGGTCAATGCAAAAATAGAAAATGCCGAAGCCATTACAGTATCCACTTCAATAGGATTGGTTGCAGTGAGTGGTGGCGGTGTGGATATCAATAATGTGATAGACAATACCATTACTGCTGAAATTAATGGTGCTATTAAGGTACAAGCAACCGCAGGATTAACGCCTTCCGATATCGAATTAACAGCAGATGAAATCAGAGAACGCAGTGGAACAATATCTGTTTATGCTTATGAGAATAGTTTTCTGGAAGCAGATTCAACGAATGCAACTATCGCAATCGGCCTTGGTGCAGCATTAGGTGTTTCGGTACTGAAAAATGAAATAAAAAGTGATATTTTCGCAACAGTGACTAACTCTGATTTAGATGCCAGCTGGATTAGGGTAGAGGCTTCTTCAGATGCCAGAATTGATAAAACGGATACGGCTGCCATTTCAGGCGGTTTGGTTTCTGGTGCTATCAATAGTTCCACCGCGAATATTAAAACTGAAGTGAAAACTACGATAACAAGTGCTGATTTGTATGCCAGTGAAGAAGTCAGTATTTTTGCTAACGCGATTAATTATGCCCGTGCTAATGCAGATGGCGCGGCCTTTGGCCTGGTAGCTGCGGGTGGTATGTTTGCAGAAGTCAATTTAGGTAAAGGTAATGGTACCTACGAAGTTAAGGCCGACCTAGGCGATGATACAACAGTCAATACCCAAATCTTAAATGTGTCCGCTTGGAGTGATGATGATATTTTGGCACAAACCACAGCCGCTGGAGGTGGTGCAATTGCAATTTCAGGTGCCGATTCAGAAACGAATAGTGATCAGGCAACATTAGCCAGAGTCGGAAATGCTGTTGTTAATGCTATTACAGCAGCCATTGTGACTAATCATACGCAATCTCAAGATGCCAGTGCCGATGCTTATAGTATTGCATTGGGCGCAGGTACTGGAGGGGCAGTTGACAATATCAATACCTCAAAAGCAAATATTGAAATAGATGGTGCAGAGATTAACGCTAATTTTATTATTATTGATGCTAGTAATTTGCTGACTAAAGAGCAGTTAAGTGGCGGATATAATCTACAATCAGGTTCCGTAGGTGCTATAACGATTGCCGATTTACAAAGTGATTCTCAATTTGGTACCAGTAGTAATAAATTTCAGGCCAAAGTAGATATTATCAATGGTGCCAAGCTAACAGCTATGGGTGATAACTCGAGTGAAGCCATATTACAGATTGCAGCAGTAACTGATGTAGAGGCGGTCGATAACGTAAAAATTGAATCATTTGGCGCTTTTGGTTTTGCAACGGGAAAGTCTTTGGTTGATGTTAAATCAGATGCCCGGGTCAATATTGATGATTCAGAGTTAAACAACCAAGCGGGTGAGGTTGCGGTTTATACACAAGCACATTCCTATTTATCGACTGAAGCCAATATTGTAGTCGCTGCCGCACTGAATGGTTTTGCTAATGCAGTTGCTGATAATACTTTAGTAGCTGACCAGACTGTGATTGTTAATGATTCGACCATTAAAGGTAGTGTCGTTTCATTACAGGCAGGCTTATCGTTTGATCCAGCAACTTCCAATATATTCTTTGGTTTTGCTGATGCTTATGTCAATACTTATTCATTGGGGCCTAGTGTTGGAGTGCCGATTGCGACTGCTTCTGTTACAGAAAATAATAAAGTAGAAATTAAAGGCACATCAAAAATTCAGGCATTGAAAGATGTTAACTTGCTCACCGTAGTTGCTCAGGGAGGGGATAACCTGGTTAATACTGATGGTGCAGTATTATCTTTATCTGCAATTCCTTATGCAGTTGATGTAGATGACGGTGGTGTTTTTAACAGTAATCGCACGGTCACTGTTGAAACAGATGCTGTTGTAGAAGCCGGTTTGAACAGCAGTAGCGTACTAAGAATCCGCTCACAAGTTTTGAATGGTGTGACAGGGATTGATGATGATTCGACGACGGGCACACCTAGTTCACGACTATTAACTGACTCGGAAAAAGTTGCTGAAGGTCTGGTTGATAGTTTTGGTGCCGCTTTAGATGTGCGATATGTCTATGAAATGCTCAATGCCGACGATATTATGTTTGGTGTGACTAACGATACACTAATAAAAGTAATTAGTGGTTTTAATACAGGTGGAGTTGTTGGGGAGACTTATCGCTATATAGGTAATAAGGATAAACTGGATCTGGCAGCTCAAGACTTTAGTTCTGGTGAATGGGATCATCTTAGTGTGCCTGAGCTTGATGAAGCTTTAGAGATAGAAAACCTGAATGTGGTCGGTAGTGATGTATTAAAGGATCTGCCTACTGCATTAAACGGACGCTTTTATGTGCTTAAACCGGCTGAACTGGATATGCCTGTTTTTACCATGCGCAATGTAGGAAATCTATTATTGCAACAGCGTGATGCTATTTTGGAGTATATGGCTAATCATGCGACAGATACTGAAGCATTAGCCCGTTATCAAATTCAGCTTGATGCTGTGAATGAAGATCTTGATGATTTAGGGTTATTAGGAACGGACACTGTTGAAAGTGATACTGGAGCCGATTTAGTAGTAGATACAGTCACAAAATCATTAGATGTTTTATTTCTTGAAGTTCCCAATATCTATGCAGCACCGGGTTCTATCTTTATCGATGCTTCAACAATCAATGTAACGGGTACATTAATAGCAAGAGGTGGTGCAGAAATCAATATTCTGAACGAAACGCCATTTACCATGACCACTGGTGATGCCATTATTGAAGATAACCGCCGCATTGCCATTATTAATGGGAGTTATATTGAACAGGCTGCAGGTCATGTTTATTTTAATAATGTTTCTCAAGACGGTGATGAGGCAATAGCAACAACAGGCATTACTATCATCCAACAGGTCAGTGCAACCATTGATCAATTTGGTATTGGTTTAGATACCGAAGCTTTAAACCGTATCAGTGCATTAGATCAAGATCTGTACATGGTGGGTGATACCATTAATGAAGATGGTGATATCTATATAGAAAATAAAGAAGGGAGCATCATCGTTACTGGGGAAATTAGAGGTGCATCGGTCACCATTATTTCTGCCAAGGACTTTTCACTGAACACCGATGGCTGGTTTCATACAGGTAAAGACCCCAGACAGTATATTGATTATGATATTGTCCGAGGCTGGATATTTTCTTTGGGCAGTGGTTCCACACGGACATTTAGCAATGATACGGATGTGGCAACATCGGCTTATACTATTAGAAACCCTGATGTTTTTGATTTCTTTAACCCCTATATTACAGTAGATGCTGAGGATCTCGATCTGGATGGTAATATCACAGCTAATACAGCTAAAATACTGGCGATGGGACAGATTACCATTACTGCTCGATATCTTAATGTTAATGGACTGATACAAAGTGGTGTCACTGAAATTAGTTTAACTATTGACCCGACCTTTAATCCAGGCAAAACTACAGCCTCCTTACAAGATGACAGAGGGAGAGCACTGCGAGGTGTCACTTTTGGTGACGGCGTGCCTGTTGATGCTTATTTTAAAGCAGAGGATGGTGGCTCGATAGTTGTTGAAGATATCGTGCCTACAGGCGGTAAAATTGTTATTGCAGGTCAGGTTTTTAGTACCGGTAATGGTGAACTAAGAGTTGCTAATGGCTATGCCGATGTCAATATTGTTAATCAAAGCAATTTTGATCTGATTCTTAATCGTATTGACCTAACTGAACCTAGAGTTGGCGAAATTATCATTGTCGATACTGCAAGACTGATTGATCCAGTAGGCAATGATACAGTCAACGATTTTATCATTGCACCTTTGAAAACAGAATATGTATATAGTGTGGAAGGAAGCACGCCGACGGTAACAGAAATAGTCTCTTATGGTACCCTAGCTACCAGTTCTGCCGATGGTGTAGCCGCACTGGATTATCATTTACTTGAGCAGACCGCACATACTGATTTATCAACTATCAATTTTCAACCTCAGCAAGGGTTACATTATAGCTGGGTAGAAGGGCAAGAAAAAACCAATGTTGTTATCACAGTCTATGAAGATAAAAGCTTTAATCTGTTTGGTGGTGATACTGGCTTTGAGGATTGGTTAACGGCTGATACAAGTTACAAATCTAAACAAACCTATACGCGAGATACTTCTCCCTTGCTAGAATCAGAAGTGGTTGGTACTGTCAGTGATGGTTCAGCACCTTCTTATGCTGGGGATTTTGCATATACGATACGATATGTGGAATTAACAGATGATGATGTTGATGTTGTGCCGGGGTTTACTGTAGTCAAGAAAGTCTCTGGCTCAGGTACTGGTGCTGATGGTACTCGGTATCGATATAAAGCAACTAGTCAACCCGCTTCATTGGTGTTGAGTAATGTGGATTATACCGGTGGTGCTTGGGAAGTTTATTCGGAAGGAAATTCGGATAATTTCGATTACGAAAGTGATTATAAAAATTACAGCATTTCTTCAAACACAGAAACCTCAGGTGGTGGTTGGTTACAGGAGAAAAAAACCACAACAACGTATACTGAAGTTATTGGTTTAACTGATTTTTACACGCATAGTTTACGAGCTGACGCACCCATTAAAGTCAATTTTGTTTTAGGTTCTGACAGACCCACCATTGATGTACGCAGTACTGGATTTGGAGATGTTTTCTTAGAAGGTAATATTGATAATGCCAATTTTGGACAGACCTTTTTTGATGCCACATTTGGCTCTGTGCTTTCTACAGACAGTGTCGGTATTTATGGTGTCGCCCCTCATGTTGAGTCTTTACTAGGTGAAGTAAAAATCAATGTAGAAGGTAACTTGAGTAGTGCTTTACATGTAACGGCATTTTCAGATATTGAGATTAATGCCATTTCACGGGATGGTAATCCAGCAGGGTTACTGACTGAACGTATAGAAAGTACAGTAGGTGATGTGGTTATCAGAGCTATAGGCGGTATTACTCAGGTGGCTGATAATGGTTCATTTATCCTGCGTCAACCGACAGCCACTGTCAATACCGGTGAGGATTTAGCTGTTACCACCACGCTGATTCAAGGTAATCAGGTTCATCTTTTTGCCGCTCAAGGCAGCATTGGTGGAAGCAGTTCTGATTTGCTCAATCTGAACAGTAATGTTTTGGGTACTGGCGGTTTAACAGCGATTGCAGATGGCGGTATTTATATCAATGAAACGGTAGGTGATCTGGTATTGCTGGAAGCAACTGATTGGGATGCTGCATTGGTTGGGTTATCCGGTGATTTGGGTGGTATTCACGTTATTTCGGGTGATGCCTGGTTAACCACAGTTTCTGGTTCAATTCTGGATGGTTATCTTGAAGAATATACCCCACCAACAGTGGAAGAATCAGCAGCAAGAGATGCAGATTTGGCATTGACTGGTGCGGCGGCTGAAGCGATTGCGTTAAATGCATTACACAGTCAAGAGCGGACTAGCACGGAATTATATCATTCCTATTGGCAGTCTTATCGCCAGGTTAGTCGTAATTTAGATGCTAATGATGAACGTATAGCTGATACTACTTATACTATTCAGAGTTTGAATACTACTGACAATACCCTGACTTTTTCAGCCGCACATAATTTGACTGTTGATGATTTAGGCACAGTGTTGACTTTTGTTGTTGACCCTAATGTCATAGCGACTGAAATCAACTTGTTTAATAATGAAGATTATTATATTGCTGAGATAATAGATGGAACGACCATTAAATTGGCAAGTAGTCGTTATGATGCGGCATTATCAGCGAGTCCAGAATATATTGAGATAGACTTAATTTCAGGTGATGAGAATGCAGTACTTGGTTTAAGTCTGATTAGGTACCAATGGGATACCCCTGTCGTTGCATATGATGCTGGTGATGTTAATGTGCCTGCACAGTTTAAAAGCATACATGATGATAGTAGTCTTTCTACAAACTATGATCCTGATTATGTGAACAAATTTACTCAAACTGAAATTGATGAATATATTGCCGCAAGAACCTTTGATGCAGCAGCGCTAAATAATCCTCTATCTGCTGCATTAATTCAAGAATTGTATCCAGAATTACCCGTGCCATCTGGTATTTCTGCAGCAAGCAGTGAAGGCGTGAATGTACAGGCCACTAATATTACTTTAATTGCAGGTGCACCAGATGGTGGCATTGGTAAAATTAATGAGCAGCTTAGCATTAATTTACAAACAGGTGAGTTTTCAGATTTAACATTGGCTGAACAAGAAATTTTAGCCAGAGCCGCAGTCGAAGATATTCTAGGTGTTAGCTATCAGATGTATCTTTACTCGGGTGATAGTGGCTCAGTGGATCTTACTGGAGAAACATTTTCAGGGCCAGAGTGGACGGCTATAGACATTGATCATTTTACTTCAAGTGATACTGGCTCAATTCTGGTTGAACACTCTGATGTGGTTTTGGTACAAAATGGTGAAGATTATGGTTTATATCGTTACAGATTAGGCAATGCCACTATTAATCTACAAGGACAAAATTATCAAAATCGCTTTGTCTGGGATGAGTTGGTATTGGATGGCCGAAGCCATACTTTGAAACCATCGAATGGAGTTCAAACGCTGACCAAGGATGTTAGTATTGTTGCTGACACAAGTGTTATTTTGGATATCACTTTACAAAAATTTGATGATGTCGATATTGAAGCAACAGGCAATGTTACCGCGACTGCTGCTGATGGAATAGGGCTACAAACAACTGGTGAACTGAACATCAATAAAATCACTGCAGGTAGCTCTGCGCATAACAGCGCATCTGGAGGCGGAAATGTCCGCTTACGTGCTGGTGGCAATATTATTGACACTTATACGGGTTCTGTAGCTGCAATTAGTGCATTAGGTAATTTGATTCTAGTTTCAGATACTGCTTCAGTGTATGGTTTAGACCCTTCAACAGTCGCTGCGGAAGATTCTTTCCGTATTCAGTTAACCCCCGCTGGTGCATTCAGTGCAGAAATCCAGACGCGATTGAATGTATTGCAAGTTTCCGATGACATAGGCAGTAATCCAGTTAATGATTTGTTTGTTTCACGAGTCGATGGTGGCGGTAGCGGTGATATTGTTATAGAAACAGAACAAGGAAAAATTGTTGTCGGCAAGGTTTTACGTGCAGATACGGTAACCTTAACGGCAGAAGCGTCTATTGAAGATTATTTTGATGACGATGATATACCAGTAGCCAATATTTATTTTGTTAACAAGGCCTATTTGATTTCAGGTGGACAAAGTGGACAGAACAGTAATTTCATTGAAGTTGAACTGAATGAAGAATTAAATACAACCTCCCAAGGGGATATATTCATCAACAGTCTGAGCGATGTTTTTGTCCGTTATCTAGAGTCAGTTGATGGTGATGTGACATTGCTTGTTGCAGGTAATGTCTATGTGGATACCATTAAGGCCGATACAAGCACAGGTAATGGTACCGTCATTATTGATACAGAATTAGGGATTTTTGACTGGAATCAAGATGAAACGACGGCTCCTGTTAATAATATTACCGCAAAAAATCTCATCTTCAAGTCCGTCACAGGTGTTGGGACAGATGTTGACTCGCTGGAAACACAGGTACAATTTTTAGAAGCCGAAATTTCTGCCGGGGGTATCTGGTTGGATAATACCGGTGATCTAGTCATTGGCGGAATCACCATCGACGTAAGTAAAGTCAATAGCTTGGTTATTGATGGACGAAATACGCTAACGGGCATTTCAGCACAGGGCACCATCAATATTTCAGCATTCAGTGACATCACCATCAATGAAACCATAGACAGTGCTAATGGTCCAGTTTTGCTGGATGCTTCTGAAAATATCTATGTCAATGCCGGTATTACCAGTGGTGGTGGCATTATCACTCTATTGGCTGATGGCGATATTATCTTTTCTGCGACAGGTTTTATAGATAATGAAACGGGTGATGCAACCATTACTTTAGCGGCTGATGCCAATATTTATGGCACAGATGCAGTCAATGATGGCTTTATCACCATGGCAGATGGTTCTTATGTTGATGCCACTGATGGTTTTATTGATATAGATGCCTATGGTGATATTCGCTTGAGTCATATTCGTACCAGTACCGAGGTTGATGTTAATTCACAAGTGGGTGGCATTCTGGATAATGGTGATTCAGATGTGGAAATCAGCGCAGCAGATGTGCAATTGTTTGCACATGGCAATATAGGTACTGATACTAACGAACTGGAAACAATTATTAGCCAGTTAGAGGCTATCAGTACAACAGGAGGCATTTTTATTGATGACCAAGGTGGTTTAACCATTGGTGGTATTGGTTTAATTGCTCCTTCTGCATTGAGTAGTGTTGTAAACGGTTTATTCGCACGCCAAAGAATAAGAGTGACTACTACTGGCTTTATGCGAGTAAAAGAAGATGTAGAATCAACGGATTCAGATATTGAATTACATGCAATTGATTCAGCCCTAGTGACGTTATTGGATGGTGGTGAGTCTGGTTTATATTTCACAGCAGACGATGGTAGTGATGGAGATGAAGATTTTACTCTGATTGATAGTGCGACTATTTCTGCGGCAACCGATATTCGTTTATTTGCTGGGGATGATATTTTATTAGAACAAGATACAACAGTTGTATCGGGTGTATCTATTGCTATTGTTGGTGATTATGAGCGTGAAGCAGCTAGTAACTATGATTTGGGTACAGGTACAAGAATAGATTTACAAGGCAATTTAGAATCAATAACAACACTGATCGCTGGGCAACGTGATGATGATATTATCCATGTAAAATTACAATCATTGATTGGCCATACAACTATTCGAGGTGATCAATTAGCCGAATGGACACGTGAAACCTCTGCAACATTATCAGGCGAAGATTTAATTATTATTGATCATCTACCTGATTTAATCACAGAACATGATAGACCGAATCATTCGGCAACTGCACAAGCAACAGATGATATTGTTCGCGATACGCTGGATATAGATGGACAAGGAAAAACCGATAATTATCTGATTAATATCAGCAGTGGCAGAAGCAGTTACATTATCAATATTCACGATACTGGCGCACCGGATGATGGCGCCGATATCTTAACCGTTGAAGGCACAGATATTGACGATGCTAACAATGCTTCAGGTGATGATGTCTTCTTATTACGTAAGCACTTTATTGCTTATTTATCGGAATTAACTGAAGCAGAGAAAGCAGCTTCAGACGGTGCAATATTTGATTTTGCTGTAGAACGCATTAATTATGATCAAAGCATTAATGGCCGAGTGCGTATTAATGCGAGGCAAGGTGATGATGAGTTTTATGTCGATGACAATAGCTCAATAACTACGCTGGATGGTGGGGAAGGTAATGATTTATTTCAGTTTGGGCAAGTGTTTGGTAGTAACCCTAATGGTTGGGTTTATGCCGATTCAGGTCTAGGCATAGATGTTCGTAGTGTTGCTGATGATATAGATAATATTGATTTAACTTCAAACAGTGATGATATTCAATTAAAACTCATTACAAGAGGTTGGTTAAGCAATGGTATCACCTTACCAACTGTAGCCTTTGGTGGTGAAGGCCAAGATACTTTTAATGTCTATAGTAATAAAGCCTTATTGCGTATGGAAGGTGAGCAAGGTAATGATAACTTTGTAATCAGAGCATTCATTGCTAAAGACGATATTATCGCTAATGGTGGTGGCGATGATGACCAGTTTGAATACAATATTAATGCCCCTGTCAGTATTAATGGTGGAGAAGGCTTTGATACGGTTGTTGTGATTGGTACCGAAGAAGCTGATGCTTTTATTATTACCGAAGACGGTGTGTTTGGTGCTGGACTTACTGTGCAATTGGATGGTGTTGAAGAATCACTGGAAATAGATGGGCTTGAAGGTGATGACGAATTCTTTATTTTAAGCACCCGCGATAATGTAATTACGACTGTTATCGGTGGATTAGGCAGTGATTTGTTTTCTATTGCTGGCGATGTCACCAGCGATATTATTAGTCAATCACTAGGTGGTCGCTACGGTGTGATAAATCATGGTGCAACTAGTGACGATACAGATTACGAGAAATTATTGGTTGATGGTATTCAGTTAATCATTGCAGATCCTCAACAAGGTCTAGTAGTGATTGATGAAGGTGCTGATGATCATACTCGAATCATAGAAGATAATGGCAGTGTTGATTTTTATGATATTTCATTTGCGGTACTTGCAGATGATCTTGATAGTAGTTCTACAGTAGTTTATCTAACCGTTTCTGCTGCAATGTCCTCAACTGCTGATAAACGCAGAGATACAAGGGCAATCACAGAAACCTATGGCCCACATGAAGCAGAATCTTTGTTGGTTTCATTGGATTATGATGCGTCGACGGGTATTGGTACATGGGTTTCCTCTGCAGTACTAACCTATGATGCAGCAACAAACTGGGATAGCAGTCAACGAGTCTATGTACAAGCATTACATGATGATGCTATTGAAGGTGAGCGCAAGGTAATGGTTAGCCATAGCTTGCAAGTGGAGAGTGATTCTGAAAGTGATATTGCTTTGTTCACCAATTCAGAAACCGGTGAAACCATTGCAATCTCCAATGTTGAAGTGCAATTACTGGATGATGACTTAGGTACATTATTATTTGAAGAAACGGATAATGCTACGCAAGTACTTGAAGGTAAGAATATTGTTGATATAAATGGAGATACTGTCAGCACAGCAATTGAGGATAGCTATGATGCATGGCTTTCTGTACAGCCAACACATGATGTCACGGTGGTTCTGGACTATGACAGCCAGATTGAAGTTTATGATCATAATGGTAATTTGATTACTGAATTGACATTTACTAAGGATAACTTTGCAGATAAGCAAACGCTTACTATTAAAGCTGTTGATGACGTTATTTCAGAAAATAAACTGACGTCACGAATCACTCATCATTTTAGTAGTGATGACCCTATTTATAATGCAACATTAATTGATAATGTAAAACTGGGGCCGGTACCTGTTGAATTAGATGTCAAAGTGATTGATGATGACTCTCCTAGAGTATTGGTGACTGAGTCAGGTGGTTCAACTAAATTAGTTAAAGGTTTGTCTGGTGATGATTATTCATTGCGTTTAACACAAGCGCCGGATGCGGATGTTACGGTTAATTTATTTCCTGACGGACAAACTTTTTATCCTGCAGGTGCTTTGAATAATGACCGAATCAATATTAATGACGTGGGAAGACTGCTTTCAACCACGGTTGATATTATTGACGCAGGCTCAAATGGCTTACTAGATACTATTACCCGTCATACCGGTAGCTGGATTGAAGATGGTTTCTCTATCGGTGATGAAATTACCCTGCAGGATAATTTACAACCTGATTTGAATACAGACCTTGCTAGTTTGTCGTTCACGATTAAATATCTTGAAGATAAAATTATTACGCTAGAAAGTAGTAGTGTCACATTACCAGTTAATTTTTACTGGACAGTTGATGAAGAGCCTACAACCATTCGATCTAGTTTTGAGATTAATATTGTTGGCACAGATGTAACACCTGAGTATAACGCTTATGTCAATTTGGCTAATAATGCATCAGAAACGCGTGATCGCATAATTCGTACGGATGGTGGTAATTGGTTAACAGACGGCTTCCGTGTTGGCACTTTATTTGAAATGGATGGTACTCAATATAAAGTCAATGAAGTGACTGATATTAGTATTACCTTAACACTGGATGGTGAATTAACGACCGTACAGGATCATGATGTCTTTATTCAAAGACAAGCAACTTCAATTACATTCACAACAGATAATTGGTATTTGCCAGTTAATCTAAAAATAGAAGTGGATGAAAACTTTATCGTAGACCCTAATAAACAATTTGTACGCTCTGAACCCGTAAGAGAACACCTTGTTGCTCAAGTACAAGGGCCATTAATTATAGAAGGCGGTGTTGCTGAAGGTAAAGATCGTTCATTGCGTACAGCAGTTGTGTTACCTACTGAGCATACCGAAGCCCCGATTGATATAACAGTTAATACCGATGAAACCGAACAAGCGGATCGATTGAATGTGTTTAATGATTCCAGTACTTCGGATGACACTGGTCTTCTGTCTTCCATCTATTTACGTAATGAGTTGTTCTTATTAGGTGATGTGGATAATGGTATTGATCCAGTTAAATTGTCTGGTTTGGGGATGGGTAAAGAGGCCTTGGTTTCTACTGCTTCAATGACACTGGCTGCGTCAACAGTTACAAGAAATGATAGTTTCTTATGGCATGATTTAGGTTTCCGTGTCGGTCAATATCTGCAAATTGACAGTGCAAATGATGCAGAAGATGGCTTATTTGAAATTGGATTGATTGAAGACGGTGTTTTGACTTTAATTAATGCAAATTTTGGTACTTCTCATTCTATTCATATAACAGCAAGCGTTGATGGATTAACTTCAGATACTAGTATTGCCCAAGATGGTTCTGAGCTGATTAATATTCCATTTGGTATTATCTTCGATGATATTGAAATTACCGATATTTTGTTAGGTAAAGGTAATGATCGCCTAGATATTGACGCAACTTCACAAGGCACATTTGGTGCTGAAGATTATGTTGTGACTGTGGTTCACGGTGGTGGAAATACAGTGATAGCCTCTGAATCTGAATTTGAGTTTAGTGGTAGTACATTAACCAGAACTGATAATATCGATTGGTCTACATTAGGTTTTAAAGTTGGCCGTTATCTGAATATTGCTGAAACAATAGCTAATCAAGGTGGTTTATTTGAAATTACTGCGATTCAAGGTTCAGTCATTACTTTAGCATCAGCTGCTTTTACTGCTGAAACAGCAATAGTCAATGTCCATGTTGATGGTGATATGGTTAAAGTCACTGGTAATGACTCACCATTAGTTGTTTATGGTGACACTTCTCAAGATGGAGCACGTTACGACTCTGATCCGGGCGAAGGTATCTTTACTGGTAATGCTTTATTCTTCCCAGAACATGGCAATGACATAATTGATGCTTCTGCATCTGATTATGGCGTGACAATCTATGGTGGTCGAGGAAATGATCTGCTTATCGGTAGTCAGGCTGGTGATCAATTAGCGGGTGGCTCAGGCGATGATAGAATTCTAGGCCAAGCAGGAGATGATCATATTTATGGTGATTCTGGCTTTAATTTGGATTATGAGGTGGTTAAAGATGAAAATACCGATGCGGCTATTGTTACTCGTTTATTAACAGTTCCAACAATTAATGAAAGTCATATTTTAACCTCAGATGCCGTGCTAGGGACGGTGACTGAAAATGATATTGATTTTGAAGTGACAACAGGTGTCATTGCCGCAGGTAAAGATACAATTTTTGGCAATGAAGGCGAAGATATAATTTTTGGTGATCATGGCGAAATCCTAATACAAGTTGATGGAACATCTGAGAGACTACTTCAAAGTAACTTAATTACTTTTATCGGTACCGTCGAACCTAGCAATGGTGATCAAGATATTATCGAAGGTAATGCAGGAAGTGACCGTATATTGGGTGGTAATGCAGGTGATGACATTAAGGGCGGCGAAGGGCGTAATATTGTCTTAGGCGATCTCGGTTTTATTGATTACGTAATTGCTGACATTGATGATCTAGCTGACATTGATCTGATTGAAAGTACTGATACCAATATCGGGGGTGACGATACTATAACGACTGGTTCGCTAAGTGACATCATCTTTGGTGGTTTTGGTAATGACCTGATCCATGCTGGGCAGGGCGACAACAATATTGTTATCGGTGATCATGGTCGCATTCGTTCTGCGGAAGAGATGGGGGCCGATCAGTTGACAGTAACGCTGGATGGTCACGCCATCACATTGGGTCGTATAGAAACAATCTCTCCTGAGATTGGTGGTGGTAAAGATACCATTACCACTGGTGTTGGTCGTGACATTATTCTTGGTGGACTTGACGATGATAAAATCTTTGCTTATGGCTCACTCACGCTTGCTGATGGCTCTGTTGTGGTGAACCCAAAGGATGAAGCTATTGATAATAAAAACTTGATAATTGGAGATCATGGCTTTGTAGATTATGTCAGTGAGGATGGTGATGCCAGTGATATTGATCGAATCTGGTCGACTCAGGAAGAAAATTTTACACTGGGTGGAGATGACTTGATCTATACCGGCGAACAGAACGATATAGTTATTGCTGGTAGCGGTACTGATGAAATTCATGCTGGTAATGGTGTTAACCTAGTTATGGGGGATAGTGGTCGTTTAACTTCGGCCGTGGTTGATGATCCTCAAATATGGTCGGCGCATGATTTTACATTGGGACTGGTACAAACAACGGGTTGTGAAGATGATGGTCACGAAACTATTATCACAGGTAACCAGAATGATGTTGTTCTTGGGGGTATTGGTGGTGATTTTATCTCTACTAATGGAGGCAATGATATTGTCATTGGTGGTCACGGTATTATTGGTTATGCTGATACAGAAATTGATGGCGTACTGGTATTTGAAGATCCAGATGCAATTGATGATGTAACAGTCATTGACTTCTTGGCAACAGATTATGCTCCAGGGGATGATGAGATCATCGGTGGCAGCGGTAATGATATTCTGCTCGGTGGTGGTGGTCGTGATCGATTGATTGGTAATGAAGGTAATGATCTAATTTTTGGTGATCATGGTGAGATTGAAGGTGACTTGAACCCTGATAATGGCTTCCATTTGCCATTGATTGATTTACAGCCTATGTTCCGCTTTACCTCAATCAGCACAGCAGAATTAGTTGAAGGGCACGGATGTGTTCATTTTAATGGTGATTTACTAGGGGATGATGACTACATTGAAGGTAACGATGGAGAAGATATCCTTGTTGGTGGCCAAGGCTCTGATGCTATTTTGGGTGGACAAGGTGATGATGATATAGCCGGGGGGCATGCTCTAGGTGGCTATGGTATTGAAGCTGATGGGACTTTAACTCCCGTTGCAGAGCTTGTACTTGAGTCAGTAGCACAAGGTTATGATCAAGGCGATTTTATTGATGCGGGTAGTGAAAATGATTTAGTGGCAGGTGATAATGCCCGCTTTGAACGTCGTCCAGATTCGCTGAGTGAACGTATTCGTGTTCTTAAAAATACAGCGATTTATGGTGAGACTATAAGTAGTGTTGAATATACAGATGGTCTGGTTCAGGTTACTGAAGCATCACAATTTAACCCAACAGATACTGTTGCCAGAGTTGTTCAACTATTGGCCCATTCAGATTCTGATGAAATAAATAATAGTCCAAGTCATGGCGATGATTATATTGCTGGTGGTTCAGAGGATGATCTGATCTTTGGCCAGTTAGGTGACGATATAATACAAGGTGATGGTGCTATGGTTATGAGTTCAGTTATCACCGCTGAAGATCATGGTTATCAAATGGGGCAGGTGCTTACTACTGGTGAGACAGTCATTGTTCAAGATGCAAACCGTTATAACTTGATGAGCTCTGTAAGTGCGACTCGTGATACAGATGGTAATTTGATAGTGAATGCATCCACTGAAGACTCAACAGATGGTGATGATTACATTGAAGGTAACGGTGGTAACGATGTGGTCTTTGGTAATCTTGGTCAAGATGATATCGTCGGCGGTAGTTCAACATTATTTGGCTTGGCAGGTGATGAAACGTTAAGACCAGACGGCGAAGACTTTATCTTTGGCGGTGCAGGTCTTGATCTAGAGCGTAATAACGAAGGTGATTTAAGTGCCGAAGGTCATGTGCGTGATGCGGATGTTATCGTGGGTGACAATGCCAATATTTATAGGTTAATCGGTGTTAATAACACGGCAACAAATAACTTTTTAATCTTTAACTATGATGATCCAATAGCAAATATTTATGAAGGCAATGGCGGTGGATATAGTGCAAGCTTGCGAATCATTCCTCGAGCAGTTGAACACATAGATTACACAGAAGGCGGCCCTGATTTTGACGCTGCGGCATTGAATGATAATGGTGCAAGTGATGAGATTCATGGTGAGTCGGGTGATGATCAAGTCTATGGTCAAGTTGGTGACGATGTGTTGTATGGCGAAGGGCAAGATGATGATCTCATCGGTGGTTGGGGTAGCGATATAATTTTTGGTGGCACTGGCCGTGATGGCATATTGGGTGATGATGGACGTATCTATACTAGCCGTAATACTGCACCTGATGATAAGTTTGATAGCTCCTTGTCGGAGTCTTTATATAACATAGCTAAAGTAAGCGAAACTTATATTGCAACGCCAGGACGTATGCAGGAAGCAATCATTAATATCACCGGCGAGTTGAAGAAAACAGTCAACTTAACACCGTTTAATGTAGATCCGGATCAGCAAGCCTTATTTGATCCTGCTTATGCCGATGATATTATTTTCGGTGGTTGGGATGATGACTTCTTACACGGTGGTGCCGGTGATGATGCTATTTCAGGTGCAGAAGCCATTGTAGATGGAGCTGTTGTTGTCTTTCCTGAAACAGCGACAGGTGATTATTTACCTGATGCTGAACGGGCTGACGGTATTGTTTTAAGATTTGGTTATGATCGTCCTTTAGTTGTTTCAAAAGTTGAGGCTGAATTAGGTTTTGGTATTCGTGTATTAGGGTTTGATGCTTATAAGGCCGAAGAATTTGCTCACTACAATGAATACTTTCCGCTTAATAAAATCTATGTAAACGAATCAACAAATACATACGACTTTAGTGGTACTGATTTTTTCATGAACTTTGACTCACAAGATGGTCGCGTTGTTGTTGATGCCTTTGATGTCAATACAGGTAATCAAATTCATACTGATGGCTTTGATCGCATATTTGGAGATTTGGGTAATGATGTAATATTTGGTGGTACAGGCAATGATCATCTCTATGGTGGTTACGGTAATGATTATTTACAAGCTGATGATGAGCTAGCAACATTTGGTGATAATGCCGATGACAATCGTATACCTGATGGCCCGCAAGTAACTTATGAAGACCGAGCGCACGGTGGTGCTGGGCGTGATGTGTTGATAGCTAATACTGGCGGCGATCGCTTAATTGATCATGTGGGTGAGTTTAATAGCTACTTAGTACCTTATGCACCTTTTGGAGCAGCAACGGTTAGTCGTACTTTACAACCTCAGTTAATGCAGTTTATGTATGACCAATCAGCCAGTGATGGAGCAGATTCAACACGAGCAAGTAATCGTATAGATCCATCAACAGGGTTACTAGTTAATGACACAGGCAGTGATCCACTACGCAACGGAGAGCCAGAGGGCGAGCTAGGTCTAGTATTGCAAAAAGATGCCGACTGGAAAGATCAAACAGGTGCTCCTGATGATCCACAAGCAGGTAATATTCCTGGTGGACGTAGGGATGTATTACGTGGAGCAACTTTTAATCAAGGTAAAACTGATAATTTTCTTGTTGATAGTGGTAGCTTTACCGCTACAGCTGGTCGATTAGAAGTTGCACCTGAAACGTTAGGCGATGATGCGGTAGCCGTATTTGTAGTTAATGAATGGGTGCCAAATTATTTTGAAATCCAAGCAACTATTAATGCCGGTAAACCGATCCAAGGGTATAAGTCTAATGCTTATCTGATTTTTGATTATCAGTCTAAAACCGATTTTAAATTTGCTGGTGTCAACATGTCTAATGATAAATTAGAGATGGGCTATCGTGATGTTAATGGTTGGCATGTGGTTGAGCAGACTAATTCACGTTTAAAACCAGATCGGGACTACGATGTGTTATTAGCTGTAAATGGGACTGTAGCTACATTAGTGGTTAATAATAAAGATGTTTTTACCCATGTGTTCTCACCTCGTGTTGAACCTGATGGGTTTTTGTATGGCTTGAATGCGGGTATGGTTGGAATAGGCGCTAATAACTCAATAGCGCGGATTGATAATGTTGCAGTACAAATCTTACCCCCTGAACTTACATTAGAAGATAGCGATGATTTTTCTGATCAAGTAGCTGATTTATTTACCGGAACAGAAGTGGGTAGTTGGCTAATAACTAGCAGTGGAAATGGTAATAATGCTTCTTATAATTATAGCCCTACTGTCGAGCCTCAAGCGGGGTTTGCTAGTAGCACAACAGATCTTCGTATTGGATCAAGCTATTTACTACGCCTTGATACAACGCTACAAACAGAAAGTCTGGCGGGTGTTATTTTTGATCAATATGGAAAATCTGAATTTAAATTTGCAGGAGTTGATGCAACAACCGGTGACGTCGTAGTTGGACATCATACTAAAAGACAAGGGTGGGTTATTGATGCAACTCAAGCGATAGGTATTATGGCTGGCACTGATTATGACCTGACGGTAACAGCAAAAGGTAATACTGTGAGTGTGTTGCTCAATGGTATGACTGTTTTAGGCTATGCATTTAATGCGGTGACTGTGGATGGTGGTTTTGGTTTATTTTCACAAGACAATAATACCAAATTTGCCAGTGTGACTGTTGCTACAGATGATCCTGCACATTTACCAGATACCAATGGACAAGCTTTATTAGCTGAAAATTTGATTAATGTGGGTGTAGTTAAAGATTTACATCAAAATCAATTGAATAGCATTGCGATTGCTGCAATAGATCGTTGGGAACAATCGGGGCTGGTTGATAATAAATCATTAGCGAAACTTGATTTAGTTAGCTTTAATCTTGCCGATTTACAAGGTCAATTATTAGGGCATTCAATAGATGATACTATTACTGTGGATATCAACGCTGCTGGTCATGGTTGGTTTGTAGACAGTACACCAGATCAAGATGATGAATTTCATCAATATTCAGAATCAAATACCAGTGGTCTTGCTTATGTGAATAGTGAAGCGTATAACCATATGGATTTACTAACCGTAGTGAGCCATGAAATAGGTCATATCCTAGGTTTTACACATGGGGATAGTGAATTGATGAATGATACGTTGAATACTGGTGTTAGGATTGTACCGCTTGCTAACACTGTTTTAGATTCTATCGTAACTAGCCATAGTGATCTTAACCCAACAGCAGCAGTTGAAAGTAAAAGTTTTGCTCAGAAACTTAAAGAAAAACTGACTGACTTTGGCAATTTTAAGTTTTTTGATGAAACAGGAGGCTTTAATGAGTATAAAGCCGAAGAAGAGGTTAAGGAAGAAGATGAATTTTTAATGTTCTCTCATATAGAGAATGCTGAAGATAAAGCAGTAAGATCTCCGCGTTATGAATTAAATGAACAACATAATGATGAAAACAGCGAATTATTTGTACTTGCGGATGAGAATAACAAGGAAGAAGGTAGAAAAAACATGAAAACAAGCGCATTAATTGATTGGAGTGCTTTGGACGATGAGTAAAGTATTTTGAAATAACTGATACTATTTATGGGTAAACAGAAACTTTTATGTATTATTGGTTTTTTCAAGACTAAAGAAAATGATTTTTTAATAGTATCAATTAAACAAGAGGAAAAAGAATGTCTACACAGTTACTTATATATGAACGTGCGGAACCCATTAATAAAAAGAAACACAGTGAGTGGTCAGTTAAGACAGGAAGTAATTATGATTTTGCAAAAAACATAAACTCAGTTCCATTAACTGCCGTAGAGTTCCCTAGTGCTGCCTCAGAATACAGCATTATTTTTGCTGGAAATGAAGAGGCGGTAATGCCTGCAGTGATATTAGGCGTTCGTGACCAAGAAAACTTATACTTGTCAGATGATGGGAAATGGAATAGTAAATATATTCCTGCCTTTTTAAGACGTTATCCCTTTGTTTTCTCAGGCAGCAAGGATGCCAAACAATTTACACTGTGCATAGATGAAGAGTTTACTGGCTGTAATCAAGAGGGTAAAGGCGAACGCTTATTTGATGCTGATGGAGAACAAACACAATACCTTAAAAGTGTCTTGAATTTTTCTAGTGAATATCAAGGACAGTTTAACCGCACCCAAATGTTCTGCAAAAAACTAAAAGAATTGGATTTGTTAGAGCCCATGCAAGCACAAATCACTTTACCTAGTGGTGAAAAAATGAATTTGGGTGGCTTTCAAGCGGTTAACCGTGAAAAATTAAAAGCATTGACTAATGAGCAATTAGGCGAATTAGCAAAAACAGATGAATTAGAACTTATTTACCTGCATTTGCAATCTATGAGAAACTTTAATGCCATGATTAATAAAGTTTCAGGTAAGGATGTCACTTCAGAAACAGAAGCCTCTGAGGATTTTGCTAAAAGCCCTAAAGAAGGTTTGCATTAAGTAGTTGTTTGAAAAACCCTCACTTCCATAGTTTTGTATGGGAATGAGAGTTTTTCATATTAAGCCTTATTTCACAACATTTACTGAAGTTTAACGTTGTTGCTATGCTCTTTGTTTTAATGATAATTAGAAGAATTAAAGCTAGTTTTGCTAGGTTTGAAATGGAGATATGATATTTCTATAAATAGTAAGGCACTTAGCGACCAAAATCTGGTAGACAATATTCGATCTGCTGAACCCATTAGTCAGGAAATGGTGGATGAGTACTACCGACGCTGTATTTCAATATATTTAAACTTTATTGGTATTCACTGGCATACTGGCTTCTATTTAGATGACAATAAAAATATTTCGCCAGTTGATCAAAACAGGATGACACGATGTATTGCTGAGTCAATTGATCTCAGTCAGCAAGATAGAGTGTTGGATGTAGGCTGTGGTATCGGTGGAACGGCTTGTTATTTGGCGAAAGAATATGGTTGTATGGTGAATGGACTCACTCCTGTCGAAACTCAAAGGGAAACTGCTTTTGAGCTTATTTCTAAATTTGGAGTTGAAGACCGAGTCACTATTGATTTGGGTCATGCCTCTTTATTACCTTATCCCGATAATAGTTTTGATGTTGTATTGTTCTTTGAATCACCTTGCCACTTCCCTGATCGTCAAACATTTTTTAATGAAGTTTTTAGAGTTTTGAAGCCAAATGGCAGAATGGCAGGTGAGGACTGGTTGGCGACTGATTTAATCAGTAAAGACATGCTTAAAAAATGGATTCAACCGATCTGCAAGACATGGGCAATACCTATGTTAGGTACTGGTAGTTGCTACCTTACACAATTTGAGAACGCCGGTTTTGTTAATAACCTGTATGTAGATATGCAGTCGGAAATATTGCTAAGTAAGGGCTTTTCTGTGACAGAAACACAACAATCACAACTACGTGAGGAGATTCAATCTTGTCAGAGCCCGCTTCTTGAGCTTACGCTGGAAGGGCTTTTAAGTCTTGGTCAGGCAGTGGCAGCAGGTGCATTTACAATTGGTAGATTTATTGCGCATAAGCCTGCCTAAAACATGCGAGGAATAGGATGAATAAATTGTAAGTAGTTGTTGCTATATATCAAGTTAAACAGAATGAGCTTGGTTTTGATAATATGAAGTTTTTTACAGGTCATTATTAATAATAAATTTACATGGAAAATAGTAAGGCTGAAGTAAAACCTGATAATCGTAATGAAAGCCGAATTCCCGTGGAATCAGGGACTACTGTTATTATTCACAGTGGTGAACGAGAAATTATCGGCACTATCGAAGATAAATCAGAAGGGGGATTAGGTATTAAAATCCCTGAAGCATCTAAGCAGTTTTTACAGCAAAACACCATGTTGACAATGACTTATAGCATGCCTTATGGCTTGGTGAGTCAGTCTGCACAGGTTTGTTGGAGCAATTCTGATAAAGCTGGTGAATTAACAATAGGCACCAGTTTCCTTGAGGCTGAAGATGGTTTTCAAACTGACTATCAAAAGTTGTGGAAAAATTTTATTGATGCCGAAAAACTGGAAGATGCAGCACGTTTTTGGTTAAGTCTTCAATCAGCAATGATCAGTGGTGTTACTCGAGGTGTTGTGGTGTTGGGTAAACCAGAAAGTGAAGCTTATTCACCCGTTGCATTTTGGCCTGAAGGTCAAAGCGGTGCTATCGGTTTAACAGAGGTTGCAGAATTAGCTTTACAAGAAAAGCGTGGTGTTTTGCGCGATGAAGGCCAGGTTAATAAGGAACTTGATCTTCGGGTTTGTTATATCGGTTTTCCCTTGATGCTGGAAGAAAAAGTATATGGCGTGGTAGCTATTGAAATCGCCGTCCGGCAAGAGAGTTTGATGCGTGCAGTGATGCGTCAATTACAATGGGGAGCTGCATGGATTGAGCTATTTATTCGACGTATTGAAGGTAAAAAATATACACCGGAAAATCAGCAACTAGTTACTGTTTTAGAATTAATAGCAACCAGCTTACAGCATGAAAAATTTCAAGCTGCAGCGACAAGTGTTGTTACCGAACTTGCTACATTGCTGGAGTGTGAGAGAGTTAGTATTGGCTTTCTTAAAGGTAAGTATATGCAAGTTGAAGCGCTATCGCATAGTGCTGATTTTGCCAAAAAATCTAAGCTGGTTCAAGGTTTGGGATTGGCGATGGATGAGGCAATGGATCAACAAGCTTCATTGATCTTTCCTGCCTATAACGGTGATACCGTAAAAATTCTTAAATGTCATGAAAAACTCATACAAGATCAAGGTACTGGCAGTGTTTGTTCTATTCCTTTGAGTAATAATAGCGAAGTATTTGGCGCTCTAACTTTGGAGAGAGCAAAAGGACAATTATTTGTAAAAAATACAGTAGAGTTATGTGAAACTATTGCCTCTCTGGTTGGACCAATACTGGAGGCTAAACGTAAAGAAGATCAATGGCTGATAACAAAATTTGGTTTATCACTAAAAAGTTTTGTTTTAAATTTGATAGGTCCTGCTCATGCAGCACTTAAAGTAACCACTTTTCTCTTTTTATCCGTGCTGTTGTTTTTTTCCGTGGCTGTTGGTGATTTTCGCATTACTGCGGATACCTCTCTTGAAGGTTCTATTCAACGTGTGATTGTAACCCCTTTCGATGGCTTTATTAGCGAAGCTTATGTGCGAGCAGGGGATGTAGTTAAGAAAGATAGTCCTTTAGTAACACTGGACGATAATGATCTTATTTTGGAAAGAGCTAAGTGGGATAGTCAGAAAGCACAATATTTAAAAGAGTATCGTGATGCCTTGGGTAAATCAGAACGTAGTAAAGTAAGTGTATTAAAAGCACAGTTGAGCCAAGTTGATGCTCAGTTGGCTATGGTAGATGCACAATTATCCCGAATACGGGTAAATGCTCCCTTTGATGGCATTATTGTTTCTGGAGATTTAAGTCAATCCTTAGGTTCTCCCTCTCAACGTGGTGAGGTTTTATTTGAAATTGCGCCCTTGGAGGCCTATAGGGTGATTCTTGAGGTTGATGAACGAGATATTTCTGTTATTAAAATAGGACAGACTGGTGAATTAGTTTTAACAGGACATAGTGACAAGGTGATAGTTTTCAAAGTGAATAGTGTGACACCTGTATCAGAAGTTAAAGAAGGTCGTAATTATTTTAAAGTGGAAGCAATATTAGATCAGAAAATTGACTTTTTACGTCCCGGGATGAAAGGTGTCGGTAAAATTTTGATTGGTGAAAGACATTTAATCTGGATGTGGACTCGCCCCTTTGTTGATTGGTTACGCCTGTCCTTATGGACGTGGTGGCCGCAAGGGTTATAGCTTTAGGAAGCAATTATGGCTGATTCAATGTTTAGTTCTTCTTGGTATCGTATTGCGGGACTAAAACCTCGACTGAGAAGTCATGTGCAGATTTCTAGACACCACTACCGAGGACAGTTGTGGTATGTCTTACAGGATCGCTCCAGTAGTCAAAATCATCGCTTTACGCCCGAAGTCTATTTTGTTTTATCGTTAATGGATGGTGAACGGAATTTTCAGGCGATTTGGAATTTGTCATTAGAACAGTTAGGTGATGATGCACCGACTCAGGATGAAATGGTTAAGTTATTGGGGCAATTGCATAGCAGTGATTTGTTGTTATGTGACGTTTCTCCTGATACCTTAGAACTTTTTCAGCGCTTTGAAAAAAAACAAAAAGTAAAATGGAAACAAAAGCTTTCCAGTCCTTTGTCTATTCGATTACCATTATGGGATCCAGATGACTTTCTTGAGCGTTGGCTGTTTTTAATTCTTCCTTTTGCCGGCTGGTTAGGGAAAGTTATTTGGATGACAGTCATTATCATCGCAGTGGTTCTCACCGCTTCAAATTGGCCTGATTTATCTAAGGGCGTTGCCGACCGTATTATGGCACCTAGCAATTTATTTTTGCTGTTTTTTATTTATCCAGTGGTCAAATTTTTTCATGAGATGGGGCACGCTTTTTCGACCAAAGTCTGGGGTGGAGAAGTGCATGAAATGGGTATTATGCTATTAGTTTTTATGCCTATTCCTTATGTTGATGCTTCCAGCTCTTGGTCATTTAGAGATAGAAAAAAGCGTATTGTCGTTGGTGCAGCAGGGATGGGGGTTGAGTTGTTTTTGGCTGCCCTAGCTTTATTTGTTTGGTTAACTGTTGAACAAGGAATAGTGCGGGCTATTGCATACAATGTTATGTTGATTGGCGGAGTTTCAACTTTGTTTTTTAATGGTAACCCCTTATTACGGTTTGATGGTTATTATATTTTTTCTGACTTGATTGAAATACCTAACCTCTCAAGTCGAGCTAATAATTATATTGGCTATTTATTTCAGCGTTACTTTTTCTCTGTGCAATTAAATTCGCCGGCATCAAGTACCGGTGAAAAAGTCTGGTTTATTTGCTATGGCTTGGCTTCATTTGTTTATAGGATGTTAATTAGTTTTACTATCATTCTATTTGTTGCCGGAAAGTTCTTTTTTATGGGGATAATCTTCGCCTGTTGGGCTGTTTATTCCATGATTGTATTGCCTGTATTCAAACAACTTAAATTTCTTTTTTCCAGTCCTGCAATACAACGTCAACGATTAAGAGCAGTGACGATAAGTTTTAGCTTGTTGACAGCTGTAATCTGTTTTTTATTTCTATTTCCTGTTTCTTTGAGTAGCTATGCTGAAGGTGTTATCTGGTTGCCAGAACAGGCAAAAGTACGCGCTCAGACCGAAGGATTTATACGAAATGTAGATGCAAAACCCTATACAAAAGTAAAGCAAGGCGATGTGTTACTGTTTATGGAAGATCCTTTGCTATATTCCAGAAAAAGTATTTTGCTTTATCAAATTGATGAGTTACAGGCGCAATATAAAAAAGCTTGGATGGAAGACCAGGTTAGAGCTCAAATTATTAACGATCAAATTGAGGTTGTAGAGGTTGAGTTGGCTCAAGTGAATGAGCGTATTGATGGGCTTACTTTAAATAGTCCTTCTAATGGTTTATTTGTTGTGCCCAAGGCAAATGATTTGCTAGGGAGTTTTATGAAGAAAGGAGATTTGATTGCTTATATTGTTAATTTTCCTGTAACGACTATTCGAGCTGTTGTAACTCAGGATGATATTGGTTTGGTCAGAGAATTAACTCAAAGTGTGCAGGTGCGATTAGCGCATAATATTAAGACCTTCTATTCTGCTCGTGTTGTTAGAGAAGTACCAGCAGCATCTGATCAGTTACCTAGTTCTGCGTTAGGTTATATGGGAGGGGGATTAATTCCTGTTGATTCTTCGTCGGGTGATGGTGAAAAAGCCTTTGAAGCTGTTTTTCAGATTGAACTGGAAATACCAGCAGAAGCAAACGCCAGAAATTTGGGAGAACGGGTGTATGTGCGATTCGATTTTGGAAGTGAACCTCTAGCATGGCAATGGTTCAGGTTGGTTAGGCAATTGTTTTTGAGGCAGTTTAGTGTGTGATAATGTTAAGTGGTGTTGAATAATGAAATCATCACGATCTACCTATAAACCAGGAATTGTTGAAGGGCTATATCCTGAGCAGAAAGAGTCTAAAAAGAGTTATTTGGATCAACTTTTGGCTAGAATTATTGGGTTTTCTACCCGCATTTCTAAATATAATCAAAGCTCACTTAATTTAGTCGTTGCAGCAGTTAATGGTTATGAACAAGAATGTAGCATATTGGATTATCAAGCTTTGGGGCAACGAATTCACTCCCTAAAATCCAATTTAATACTTCACGGCTTAAGAGATGATCTTATTATTGAAGCATTTGCTTTGATCAAGGAAGTTGCTGGAAGAGAATTGGGAATGAGGCATTATGATGTACAGCTTATAGGTGGGTGGATACTTATTAAGGGCATGATCGCTGAAATGGAAACCGGTGAAGGTAAAACTTTGGTAGCCACTTTGGCCGCATGTACTGCAGCAATGGCTGGTATTCCTGTTCATGTTGTTACAGTTAATGACTACTTAGTCAAACGAGATGCTACTTTAATGGAGCCAGTTTATAAGGCTTTTGGTTTGAGTGTTGGTATCATTGTTGAAGATATGGACTTAACCACTCGCCAAGCCTCCTATGCCTGCGATATAACCTATTGTAGTAATAAACAACTTACATTTGATTATCTTAAAGATAAGATGGTACTTGGACGAAACAGCAGTGGCTTTCATTTACAATTAGAAAGGCTATATGCGAAACAAGCGGCTAAGTTGCCACAATTACATTTAAGAGGTCTTTGCTTTGCAATTATTGATGAGGCTGATAGTGTTTTAATTGATGAGTCACGAACACCGTTGATTTTATCTCGTGACAATAATACGCTTGATCAACTACATGTTTATCAACAGGCTATTAATATTGCAGAGCAATTAAAGGAGCTTAGAGACTATGTTTGTGATCGCCGTAGTCACTATATAGAATTAACACAATCGGGTGTTGATCGTGTCAAACATAGTACTCAGTCATTGTCGGGTATTTGGTCTGCTGAACGACGTGGACGTGAATTAATAGTGCAAGCACTTTCAGCAATGCACTTATTTGTAAAAGATATTAATTATTTAGTCAGTGATGGAAAAATATTAATTATTGATGAATTCACTGGCCGCGTAATGCCAGACCGATCATGGGAGCGTGGCTTACACCAGCTAATAGAAACTAAAGAAAAATGTGAAATCAGTGGACAAAGAGAAACTCTTTGTCGAATTAGTTACCAGACTTTTTTTCAACGCTATCTACATATGGCGGGTATGACAGGGACAGCAAAAGAGGTTGCAAATGAATTGTTTTTTGTTTACCGGCAACCGGTGATTAAAATCCCTACTAATAAACCTAGTAAGCGAAAACAATTGCCGAGGCGTTATTTTGTGACAGCAGATCAAAAGTGGTTTGCTATAGTGCAACGAATTGAACAAATTCATCAACAGGGAAGACCTATTTTAATTGGGAGTCGTTCCGTTGAAGCATCTGAACATCTGGGGAAGCTATTATTAAACAAGGGGTTGCCCCATCGAATATTAAATGCTCGCCAAGATGCCGATGAAGCAGAAATTATTGAAGCGGCTGGAACGATAGGCTGTATTACTGTGGCAACTAATATGGCAGGAAGGGGGACTGATATTATTTTAGCATCAGGTGTTAATGAAATCGGTGGATTGCATGTGATTGTTAGTGAATGTCATGAGTCTCGCCGCATAGATAGGCAGTTATTTGGTCGCTGTGGCCGCCAAGGAAACCAAGGGAGTTATGAAATGTTTTTATCTTTTGATGATGAAATTGTTATTAAATATGCGCCTCCTGTGTTGTATTATTTTGCGAAAACAATGTGTGCCTCTGGTTACCAAAAAATAGCTTCATTAGTTTTTTACCTAGCACAAACTCGGGCAGAAAAACACCATGCAGCAATTCGTAAAAGTTTACTTAAAATGGATCAGAATTTACAAAATACATTGGCATTTTCTGGGAAATCTGAATAGGGAGTTAGTATGAATAGATTTGTAATAAAAAAAGTTATTATTAGCGTATTGTTGGTGTTTTCTAATGTTTTGTCTGCTGAAAATGAAGTTTTAGATTGTGTGATAGAGCCATCTAAACTTGTAGAGTTGAGCAGTCAAGTACGAGGGGTAATAGAAACCGTGTTCGTTGAGCGCGGTGATTTTGTTCAAAAAGGTCAACTAGTTGCTAAGATGATGTCTGGAGTGGAAAAGGCCAGTGTTCAATTATCTAGGAATAGGGCTAAAATGGAAGTGGATATTAAGTCTCGAAAAGCTGAGCGTGAATTTAGAAATAACAATTTAAAACAGATAACAGAGCTTCATCATAAAAAGTTGGCATCACAAAGGGAATATGATGAGGCCAAGACGGCAAGTATTGTTGCTGATATTGAGTTGGAAAAGGCTAGAGAGCTGAAGCATTTGGCGGTATTGGAATTACGTCGCACCCAAGAAGTGCTTAAGCTTCGGTCTATGCATAGTGTGGTGGATGGTGTGGTGGTTGAGGTAATGAAATCATCAGGTGAATTTGTTGAAGAACAACCCGTCATGAAAATTGCTCAAATTGATCCACTAAATATTGAGGTAATTGTGCCAGAACAGTTGATGGGGAATATTAAAATAGCACAAGAATCTAAGATTATCCTTGATAAGCCTATTGATAGTAGTTTGGTTGCGAAAGTAAGTATCATTGATCAAGTTATTGATGCTTCAAGCGGTACATTTGGAGTGCGACTCACATTAGCAAACCCTGGTAATAAAATTCATGCTGGGCAGCGTTGTAAAGTTGTTTTAGTTGATAGCATCGATGCTGCAGGTGATGAAAGTTATGGTTCTAGATGAAATGTAAAGAGTAAGCCAATTTCAACATCCCCTATCGAATCGTTTGAGCAACAGCAAGTCTAGAATTTGACGGATCAAAAAATTAGAAAGTTTATTTTTTCAGGGGCATGATCAGGAAATCAAAAAAAACATAGGTTTTCCCCCACCTCAGTCGTCTGGCTGCGGTTTTATCGGATGGTTGATGAGTATACAGAATGATGGACGAATACCAAAACCTTAGCCTTGAAATGCTATCGCTGAAAATCAGGGAAACGGAGCGGAGCGAAGTGATGATTTTTAGTCCGCAGTAGGCCACAGGGAAATTTGCCGATTCGACGTGTGCGATAGCACGCGAGAGAAGCAAAAATTTTATCCCGATAAG
>Ga0209184_1000462_pt1 | contig 43265 bp, 41 predicted proteins | sample EN8Hudsemesocosm_2_FD_184627 | JGI IMG/M metagenome (GOLD analysis project Ga0209184, IMG submission 184627) | Methane-oxidizing microbial communities from mesocosms in the Hudson Canyon - EN8C Hudson Canyon (SPAdes) (version 2) | ecosystem: Environmental > Aquatic > Marine > Cold seeps | place... | reverse complement strand
AAACCCAAACTATTCATGGTGATAAGTCTCAAGGCGCAAGAGAAAGAGCCCTCGCAGATTTTAAAGACAATAAAGTACGCGCCTTAGTCGCAACAGATGTTGCGGCTAGAGGCTTAGATATCGAACAATTAAAATATGTGATTAATTATGAATTACCCTATATCGCCGAGGACTATATTCACCGAATCGGAAGAACAGGCCGTGCGGGCAATAAGGGTTTAGCCATATCATTATTAAGCATCGGTGAAGAATACTTATTAGAAGAAGTAGAAGCCGTATTAGATACTCGCCTACCACAACAATGGCTTCCAGGCTATGAACCCGATTTAACCAAAGAAGCCCCGACATCAAAGAAAAACAGCCGCACCGCACAAAACAAGCGACGCAAAGACAGAGCCTATGGAAAAAACAAAAAAAACCGACAAAGGTAAAATCGAGGTAAATACGCTCTCATATGCTAATCTAATTGTTGAATAATCAATAAAACTGATTAAAGGAAAACACAATGAAACACGTTATAACGGCATGCCTCCTGACACTTGCATCGTCTATATGCTTGGCTCAAAGCTATACACTCATGACCTCAGAACCCTCTAGAGTCGCCGACGGTGAAAAAAGCACTGAAAGCTTTTTCGTTGAAATAACAAACGAAGTGTTTGCACGTAGTGGCATAAAACTTAAAGTAAAAGAAGGCCATTGGATTCGCAACCAAAAAAAGGTATCGAAAGCACCACCTCAAAAAGCCTTGCTCATCACCCCCCTTACTCGTACAGAAGAAAGAGAAGATTCGTATGACTGGATTTTACCTTTATTTAATTACAAGCTTCAATTTATAACGACTGATAAATCAATAGACATCAATAATATTAATGCACTTAGAAATCTACCCGTATGCGCTTTAAGAGAGTCCCCAGCAGAATACAAATTGATAAAATTAGGTTTCACAAAAATAAGAACCAAAGTGCAAGAACAAAAATGTTTTCAAGACCTAAAAAATAAAACCGGCGCTGTCATGCTAGCGTATGGCAAAATAGCTGCAGGCAAAGGTTATAAAATAATTGGTAAAAATCCCGAACAATTAATTTATGGTAAATCTTTTTCGGAACAAACAGCCTATTTAGCGAGCACCAAAAAAGCAGTATCTGATGAGGATAAGAAAAAATTAATTGACGCCTTCGCAGCCATCAAAGCAGATGGTACGTTCGATAAAATCTACGCGACCTATTAAATAGCAATACAATAAATAAAGATAAAAAAACCTGAAACAGAAATCTGCTTCAGGTTTTTTAGTATTAGCGCTACTAAGCAACTATTTAGAATAGTAACTACTTAGACAAATCCAATAGCAGCTTATTCAAACGACTAACAAATGCACCTGGCTCTTTCAGTTGCTCACCGCTTGCCAGCGCAGCCTGATCGAATAGTACGTGAGTCAAATCATTAAACCGCTCATCATTCTGTTCGTCATTTAGCTTTTTCACTAATGGGTGCTCTGGGTTAATTTCAAAGCTTGGCTTGCTATCAGGAATTTGCTGCCCTGCTGCCTCCATAATCTTTTTCATTTGAGCATCCATGTCGTGCGCACCAGCAACCAAACATGCAGGAGAGTCCGTCAAACGACTTGTTATGCGAACTTCATCAACCTTATCTTTCAATAGCTCTGTGATTTGGCCAACTAAGCTTTCGTATTCTTTGCTCGCTTCTTCTTGCTGTTTCTTATCTTCTTCGTTTTCGATATCACCTAGATCTAACTCACCCTTGGTAATGTCTTGAAGGTGCTTACCGTCAAATTCATTCAGATATGAAATCATCCAACCGTCAATACGATCACTCAGAACAAGCACCTCAATGCCTTTCTTGCGGAAGATTTCCATGTGCGGGCTACTGATACCTGCGGCATAGCTTTCTGCGCTCACGTAATAAATTTTGTCTTGGCTTTCTTGCATGCGTTCAACATAAGCAGCCAAAGACTGGTTCTGTGTGCTGTCGCCCTGCGTTGAAGCAAAACGTAACAAGTTAGCTACTTTCTCGCTATTTGCCTGATCTTCAGCCAAACCTTCCTTGATCACAGGTCCAAATTCATCCCAAAAGGCTTGGTAGTCTTCAGTTTCATTTTTAGCCATTTTAGTCAGCATATCCAACACACGCTTGGTTAACGCAGCCTTCATACTTTCAACAGCTTTATCACTTTGAAGAATTTCACGAGAAACGTTCAAAGACAGGTCTTTTGAATCCACAATACCCTTCACAAAACGCAGGTATAACGGTAAAAACTGCTCTGCATCATCCATGATGAATACACGCTGAACATATAACTTAAGTCCACGCGGTACTTCACGATTATATAAATCATACGGCGCTTTAGCAGGGATATATAAAAGGCTTGTGTAATCATACTTGCCTTCAACACGATTATGAGACCATTTTATCGGATCTTGGAAATCATGCGAAATATGCTTGTAAAATTCTTTATATTCTTCATCTTTTACTTCTGACTTCGATAAAGACCACAACGCAGTTGCTTCGTTCACTGTTTCATCTTTTGGTGCTTCTTGTTCTTCACCTTCAGCTGCTGGAGCAGGTTCAGACTGCATCACAACAGGAAACGAAATATGATCTGAATACTTTTTCACCAGACTACGTAAACGCCAGCCATTTGCGAACTCAGCTTCATCATCTTTTAGATGTAATACGATCGACGTACCACGTGATGCTTTTTCAACATCAGCAATCGTAAACTCGCCTTCACCTTCAGAACTCCAGCGAACACCTTCTGACTTATCAGCGCCGGCTTTTCGTGTGAATACGTCTACTTTTTTAGCCACAATGAAAGATGAATAAAATCCAACACCAAACTGGCCAATCAGTTGTGAATCTTGCTGGCTGTCACCGGTTAGATTCTTCATGAAATCAGCTGTTCCAGATTTTGCAATCGTCCCTAAATGGTCGATAACCTCTGTTCTAGTCATACCAATACCATTATCACTAATGGTCACAGTCTTTGCTTCTTCATCAAATTCAAGACGAATTTTTAAATCGCCATCATCTTCATACAACGCATCATTTGATAGCGCTTCAAAGCGTAGCTTATCTTCAGCATCAGAAGCATTTGAAATTAACTCACGTAGAAAAATTTCTTTGTTGCTATAAAGCGAGTGAATCATCAATTGTAAAAGTTGCTTAACTTCCGTTTGAAACCCAAGGGTTTCTGCTTTTTCTTCAATATTATCTTGTGCTGACATCGATTGTTTCTCTCAACTGTTTCTTTAATAAAGTAGACATTTGGTTAAGCACCAAATGTCTTAAATTTGCGCGTCTTAAACTATGTGGGGTCGGCTATTATAAATTCAAGCATGTTTGATTTAAGAACTTATGATTTAATAACGCCCCCTAAACAATTTAAAGAATAAAAACATGCTACGTTTCATTGCAACCTTCATCCTATCCATCATCGTTATCATTGCAGCCATATCGATTGCCACGGAGACTATCTATGGTGGAGGGGCCAATTTTCCAGACCGTACCACTGCACCAACACTCTCAGGCGACGCCCTTGAAGTCGTCGCCAACCTTGATTACCCACCAGGAAATATCGCAGTATCTAACACCGGACGCATATTCATTACCCTTCACCCAGAAGGACGCCCCCCTTTCAATGTTGCCGAACTTATTAACGGAAAAGCCATTGAAGTTCCGATAAACGATGACATCATGCTGCGCACGACACTTTCAGTACGCATTGATCGTCAAAATCGTTTGTGGGTATTAGATTATGCCGACCATGGTTCAGCAACACCTCAAATACTCGCGATTGATCTCAACACCATGAAAGTCGTTCATCATTATGAGTTTTCTTCTGATATTGCTGGCCTAGGCTCCCACCTAAATGATTTTCAAGTAAGCCAAGACGGCTCAACAGTCTACATTGCTAACGCGAGCGTTCTAGGCTTAAACCCGTCGGTTATTATTTACAACACATTAAACAAAACAGCCCGCCAGGTATTGCTAGGTCATGAAGCTGTTACCGCTGACTTTTATGTTCCGAACGTTGAAGGTGAAAAGATGTTGATATTTGGCGTATTCGCTATCCGTCCAGGTGTTGATTCGATTGCCTTAGACCGAAATGAAGACTGGTTATATTTTGCGCCAGTGACCGATGAACACCTACACAGAATACGCGTCAGTGATTTGAACAACCTTTCACTTAATCACGAGCAACTCGCTCAAAAGGTAGAACGTTTTGGTGAAAAAACCATGAGTGACGGCATTACCACCGATAATGCCGGCAATATTTATCTGAGCGATATAGAGCACTCAGCCATTATAAGAATGAAGCCAGACGCTTCTTTGGAAACATTGATTAAAGATCCTAAACTAAGATGGCCAGACGGCTTTAGCTTTGGATCCGACGGCTGGCTCTACGTAACCGGTAGCGCCTTACAAGATGTCATTGGTAAAACCGATACCTATATTGCTGAGCATGGGCCTTATCAGATTTTTCGAATAAAGACTGATTCGACCGCTGCAGCTGGCCATTGACCTATTTAACAACCAAAATAGCCATCAGACAATTTTCATTCGCGCCAAAAGCTTGTGAACAGGAATATCCATTTTCTTGGCAAGCTTTTTAGCCATCGGCTGTAATCGGCGCACATTACTCTCCGGCACCCCACTCTTAAACGCATAAGCAATCAAATTGCCATCCTCAATCAAACAGGTCATACAGTGGTGACTGCCAAACAAGTCGCGAATTGCCTGAATCGCAAGCGGGTGACTTCCGCCACCTTCATCCCATAAGTTCAGCACCAATATACCTTCATCACTTAGATTCTGATAACAATCCGATAAGAAGCTTGAGCTTAATTGCGCTTCAATCATACCGTCATCATTATAAATATCCGCAAATATCAAATCACTTACAGGGTGTTGGTTAGCGATGTACTGAGCAGCATCATCAATCGTCAACGTCAACCCTGGAAAAAGCGCTAAAGCAAACCATTCTTGCGCGACCTCAACGACTTTTTCTCGCAACTCCACCACCTTAATATCTAGGTTTTGGTCATAATGATGAAGCGCATGCACTAAGCTACCCGCTCCCAAACCCAAAAATGTCACTTGTTTTGGTTTAGGTAAATAAAGCAATACCAACATCATCGCCTGGGTGTATTCATAAACCAGTTTTGTAGGCTGATGCAAATTTACGCAGCTTTGCTCTGCCGCCTCGCCAAACGCAAGATAGCGCAAAGCACCATTCTCAAATACTCGAATAGGTCCGAATTCATCATAACAACGGTATATTTCAAGCCCCAGATCACTCATATTGCAAATCACTAATATTGAAGGTCACTCATATTTTATATTTTGCCAGCAAAAAGAAGTTACAAGGTGTAAGTGCTTTTATTGTAAGTAGTGGATAAACGAAATAAATCCCAACGCTGGCGATGATATCAAACTTTGCTGGGGTTCGTGTCACTCACCCTAACCTACGTTATCAAATCCCAGACACAAGAAAGCCCCGTAAATTACGAGGCTAAACTGTATATCCTTATCGCGAATCCCTAGCCGACCTTGATCCTTGCATACTCATTCATTATGAGCATAACTCCCTTCCAATCATCCTTAATAGCCAAGTCCCTCTTGGCGGATCCTTTATTCCCAGTGGTCCTAGCAATGAAAGGTATAATAGAGATCGCGTGTAACAAAATATACGGACGATAACCTAAGCTTGTGTAAGAGATCTCTCACCAGTAACTATCTGGTTTGATATGTTAAAATTATTGACTGTAGGTTGTGGATGAACGAAGTGAATCCCAACATTGCACAGAGCACCAAATTTTAGTCGGGATTCGTGTCACTCACTCCAAATTATATCAAACCCCAAGGAGGATGCGTTGCGATTTATAGTAGATTCGCTACCCCTACCTCCTTTACCTATACCTATACCTATACCTATACCTATAAAGAAAAGTCCAACTTTCGAATAACAAGGATGCAGCAGAAAATTTCTGCTTGCTTTCGAACTGAAAGGGGCGCAGAAATCTGTGTCGGGTTTACAGCAATCTATTCACATTCCGAAAGCAGAATACAGGCATTGGAAAAGCTCCAGAGCGCTTATCTAATGGCGTTTGATCGAAATTCATTCAAGAAAAATTATGGGCAAGCTGAGGATGCCAAACCGTTACAATTATTTAATTAATACGTAACATAAATGCCTACTTCAACGCCCACCATACAAAATGTGTTTTTATCTTTAAATCAAGCAAGAGAAACAAAACAAAACGATAATTAACACGTTGATTTTAGCCATAAATGCTTAATATTTAGTCAGTTTTCCTAGTGAGGGACTTATATTATATGGATAGGGCCACTTATACCTAATAAGCTGTTGACAATAGAGCGACATATCTTTAAATTCCCGACACATTGTGATTTTACCCAATGTTGGATTAGCAATTTAAATGCTTTAAGCTATATTTGATAAATAGGGTACGGCATGCCAATAAATTTCGTTATTTATTTGCTGTGGCTGAAGTGGTTCAACTGCTGTTAAGCATTGTGTAAACAAAAATTGCAATGGTAGAAAGCTAAATAGTTTAAAACGAACATATGTTCAAAGTCATAATCGATTATGACTCATATTAATATGGAGAATAGAATAGATGAGAAATTTTACAAAAACGGCACTTGCTACAGCATGTCTTTTAGGTGCAGGTAATGCACTAGCTGGTACGGAAGCTTGTTTTGAAGTTTATAAAGTAGCTGCGGGTGGCGCAGGTACTGGCTTAGTTACAAACCATGAAGTGCTATACAATAACGCAGGCTGTGAAGCAACTCGTGCCGGTGCAGCAGCAACTACGCTTGCAGCTATCGTTAACCCATCAATTGCATGGGAACTAACGGGTGATGTTGACTTCGATCTTGAAGCTTTAGGCGCAGTTCCACGAACTCATATTGTATACATCCCAACTACAGATATTCCACCTGCATCACGTATTGTAATGGAAATCACAGGGGCTGATTTTGGTACAGCAAACGCTAACCAACTTTATTTAGTACAAGATGATGGCGCAGCCTTCGAAACTGTTGCTTCTTCTGATGGTGTTTTAGATGACCTTTCTACTGTTGAATTTTTAACAAAAGCAGGTGTTACTATTGGTGCAGGTAGTCGTTTGTTAATTTCGACTAACAACCCAAGCACAGGCCTTAGAACTGACGGTACCCTAATCCCAGGTGTCGCTCTTCACATTGCCAACACTGAAACATGTTCAGTCAATCCTTCTGTAAGCATTCGTGCAGTGTCAGCTAAGACAGATGCCGAATCAACCATCTTAGGTGGCCAAAGCTCTAATGATGATGTTGCTGCTACTGGTGGTGCTACATCACTTGTTGATATCAGCGAACAGTTTGCAATTGTTGCTAACCCACAAGCGACTAATGAGATTTTAGTTGATGCTGAAGATCCTTCTTTCAGACAGCAATTTGTTGTTTCTCAAGTTGGCGGCGATTGGGTTGGTCAAGTAATTCCTACTGACGGCGCAATTGATACTGCTGGTTACTGGGAAAGTCAATTCACCAATGATTTTGACGCTTTCGACCTAGCTGTAACGCTTGATGCAGATGATGAAATTACAGTAACTGCATCGGTTGATTCAGGAACAGGTGATGGTGTTACATTGTCTTTCCTAGCTAACATTGGTGCAAATGCACAGATTGATATTGGTAACGGTACTATACTTGACGCATCTCAAGATGATCATTTAGTAGCTGCTGCTAATGATGCTATTGAATTAGTAGATATCACAGACTCTGCTACTGATTTGATTCCATTAACAGAAACTCCAGTGACTTACTCTATCGACGCCGATGAGATTTGGGGCACTAACGAAACTTCTGACATTTATGTTGCTGCACGTCTAATGAACTCTGATGATGAAATCATGGAATTCAACTACCAAGTTGACACTACTTGGAGCATGGACTTCAACGAAGCTGGCGATTTATTAAACAAAGTTGCTTGTCAAACCCCTACACCATTCGAAGTTGGTGTTAACGGCGCGGTATTAAAAGTTCCTTATACTTACACTAAAGCAGACGCTGGTTTTGTTCGTATAACAAGTGAGCACTCTTCAGAAGCAACTATCTTCATGGATATCTTTGATGAGTCATCTAATGAAACTAAGAACATCAACTTAGGCCTAATTCAGCCTAAGAGCTCTGAAGTTCTAACAACTGAGTTTTTACTTGCTGAAGCTGTAACCGGTGGTTATGTTGGTACTGGAAACCGTCACACTATGACATTTACTGTTACTGCACCTAAAAACAAGGTTCACGGCGTAAGTGTTCAGGTTATACCAGGTGGTGTTGACCGTGTTATGCCAGTTCTTGACCAGAACGATTGGTCTCAGTAATTTACTGACCTCAGTAATTACAACTTGAGTTAATTTATTAACGAAAGCTTGTAACTCTGATTAAAAGCCTCCTTTTGGAGGCTTTTTTATGTTTGTTAGTTTTTTATTATCACCGTTATATTTTAAGCTTTTTAATCTAAGGATAATTATGAATTTTTTACAAAAGCTGGCTATCTCTAGCTTTATTTTAGTAACACTACTAGTGAGCTCTTTTAACGTCACGGCACAAGATAATCCGGAAAAAACACAGGAAACATCAAAACTAGACAAACTAAGCAAACAAGTTCAATTATTACAGAATCAAGTTGTGCACTTAAGTAAGCAGGTGCTCACTTTAAACAAAAATCAACAAAGCATGGCTAAAAAAATAGGGATAGGCGCTCCGCCAAAACAACCGGTTATCAACATCGACAATAGTGCTAGCATAGGTAGTGAAGATGCCAAAGTGGCGATTGTTGAGTTTACTGATTTACATTGTCCATTTTGCAAAAAATTTCATGACACAATTTTCCCTGGTCTTGATGAAAAATTCATCAGCACCAATCAGGTTCGTTTTGTAGGTAAAAATTATCCTATCGTGCAACTACATAAAAATGCACGCACAGCAGCCTTAGCGCTTGAATGCGCAAAAGATCAAAATAACTATAAAAAGGCCAAAGACTGGTTATTTGAACAAGGTAAAGGCTTTGACCAAAAACAATTTAAGCAATTTACTAGTGAGTTAGCGTTAAATGACGAAAACTTTAATCAATGCATGGTTAACCCCGCAACGGCATCACAAATAGATAGTGATTTAAGACTAGCGCAAAAAATTGGCGTTACTCAAACACCGTCATTTGCCATTGGCATACAAAAAAATGGCCAAGTTGTTAACTGGAAAATCATTACCGGTGCACAATCAATTGAAAACTTCTCTAAAGCCATAGCAGAATTTACAGCGTTAGCAAAATCTAAAGGTTAACCTGAACTTTATGAGCGTGTACAATAGGACTGATTAGCTATTGTATCGCGCGAATAATTATATATTTTTTATTGGAGTTATCTATTTATGTTTAATAAGCGGAAAGTAAAAAGCTTATTTAATTACAGCCCTCCCCCAAAAAACACTCGTGGTTTTACCTTGATTGAATTAATGATTGTCATGGTCATTTTAGGGCTATTAGCGTCTTTTGTGGCACCCAAAATGTTTGGAAAGATCGGCTCGTCAAAGCAAAAAACTGCGCAAACACAAATGGAGATGTTTTCAACGGCTCTTGATATGTACCGTTTGGACATTGGCAATTACCCCGAGTCATTAGAGGCTTTAAGGGTTTCTAATGACTCTAATTGGCAAGGCCCCTACCTACCTAAAGATATTCCTAAAGATCCTTGGGGTAACGCTTATATTTTTAAGTTTCCCGGTGAAAAATCTGAATTTGATCTTATGAGTCTTGGTGGTGACGGCAAACAGGGCGGTGAAGGTGTCAACATTGATGTCAGCTACTAAAATTGTTGACTACATTTGTAATGACCTTGGTATTGCTGAATCAAAAATAGCCGAAGCACGTCAATTACAAGCAACCTTAAATACCTCCATAGAACGTACTCTCATCAGTATGGGAGTATTAGATGAGAGTCAACTAGCCGCACTATATGCGCATGTTTACCAAGGTTCAGTGCTAGCCGCATCGAAACAAGTATTAAGTAGCGAGTTAATTTTAACTCTACTTGAAACTGTAAATAGTCAATTTCTTCTAGATTCAGGTGCCGTACCGGTTCATTTTGAAAATAATCAATTATCAATCACTTTAGCCAATGTAGAAGAGTGGGCTTTATTTGATTATTTACGGCTTCTCCCTTATAAAATCAATTACTTCTTTTGTCATACAAAACGATTGGCTTTATTAAAGGAACAATATGAGCTTAATTGGCTAACCGCGCAACAAAACCAACAAGGTCAACAATATGTCGGCGACGGAGAAATAGAGCGCCTTAAAGAGTTAGCGCAAGGCGCCCCAACGGTTTCATTTGTTAATCAATTAGTGGCACAAGGCGTCAAACTAGGTGCGTCCGACCTACATATTGAACCCGTTGCCCACCGCTATCGCGCTCGATACCGCGTCGACGGAATATTAGTTGAAGCCGATCCGATTCCACAAAATTTACAACTAGCGGTTATTTCCAGAATAAAGATTTTATCAGGCATGGATATCGCCGAAAAACGTCGCCCGCAAGATGGAAAAATAGAAACCAGAGCCAACAATGTTGATCTCGATATACGTTGTTCTTCCCTGCCCTTAGGCCAAGGAGAAAGCATGGTTATGCGTTTTCTCCTCAAAGAATCAGTGCAGTATGATTTGGCTACCTTAGGTTATGAACCAGACTTAGCAGCAAGAATTGAAGCTGACCTAAAAAAAACGGCTGGCGTTATTTTAATGACTGGACCAACAGGTTCAGGTAAAACCACCAGTTTGTATTCTTATTTAAATCAACTGAATCGGCCTGAAGTTAAAATCATCACCTTGGAAGACCCAATTGAATACCAATTAGAAGGCATCAATCAGGTACAAATCAATAATGAAATAGGGTTTGATTTTGCCAAAGGCCTTCGCAGTATTGTCAGGCAAGATCCCGATGTAATTATGGTAGGTGAAATACGAGACAATGAAACCGCTAGAATTGCTTTACAATCAGCATTAACAGGCCACTTGGTTTTTAGTACGGTACATACTAACGATGCAGCAACGGCTTATACCCGTTTACTGGACTTAGGCGTACAAGAGTATTTATTAAATGCCGCTTTAGTCTCTATTTTAGCCCAGCGATTAGTGCGTCGCTTATGCAGTTGCGCAACGCTTAAATCAGAAGAGGAAATTACTAACCTCAATCAGCAATACGACTTAAGCAATTTAGCCAAACAATATGCCGTAAACAGCATTGAATTGAGGAATGCTAGCGGTTGTGATCAATGCTCACATACCGGCTTTCAAGGCCGTGTGGCATTACTTGAGTATTTGCCTTGTACCAATGAAATAAAACAGATGCCCAAAGGTGAGACCTTTTTTATTGAGGCCGCTCAGTACATGCAGGAAAACAATTTAAGAACATTAAAGCAAGACGGCTTTTTAAAAGCCATTAAAGGTCAAACCACTCTAGAAGAAGTGCTGCGAGTAGCAGGATGACACAAAAATTTAAATATAAAGCACTGACCAACACTGGCGAAAAGGTGGTTAGCACTGTTTTTGCTGTCGACGAAGATGAAGTGAGAGCCACGCTAAAAAAGCAATCTTTAGTGGTTATTTCGATTACTTTAGACAATGCTGCTGGCTTTATCCGGTCTAAAACGACTGCCAGCGCCGCTGATATTGAACAGTCCACCAATCAGTTAGCCACATTATTAGAAAACGGTTTAAGAATTAATGACGCGTTAGAAGTATTAATAGAAACAGCCCCTTCTGAAGCGCTAGCAAGCGTTTGGCAAACCATTTTTGCAGATGTTCAATCAGGCGCAACGCTGTATCATGCCCTGCAAAAATTTCCTGAGTTATTTGATGTACTCTACCTTGAAATGACCAATATCGCTGAAAATACGGGCACGCTTCCAAGTGTATTTCGCAGCTTAGCGGATAACTTGGCATTTCAACGTGATTTAAAAAGTAAAACGATCCAAGCGTTAATTTACCCGATGATAATTTTTATGGTGTGTGTATCGTCCATTTTCGCTATTTTTAATTTTGTTATCCCCAATATGGAAAGCGTTTTTGCCTCAGCAAAAAACTTACCGGGTTACACTCAGTGGTTATTAGACACGAGCCATTTTGTTAGTGAAAACAATTTATTGATTCTCTTTGTAATTGTTGGCTTTATCGTGTCACTCGTTGTTTTGTGGAATCAAGAAAAAACACGCCAAACGGTTATGGATTTTATTAGTAAAATGCCATTATTAGGCACCTTGTTCGATAAAGCGGAACAAATTCGTTTTTGTTCCGCTATGAGCTTAACCCTGCAGAGCGGTTTGAGCCTATCAGACTCATTATTACTAAGTATAAAAACCTTAAGCTCAACTAAAAACAAACAACAACTTGAGCAAGCGAGACTTAACGTTGATACTGGCGCGCCATTGGTCATGAGTTTAGCGACCAGCCACTTTTTAGACCGAATGTCGTTATCACTCATTAAAGTGGGCGAGCAAAGCGGTACACTGGACCGCTCATTTGTTGAAGTGACCAAACGAGCCAAGAGTGAATTTGAATCCTGGATGATGAAAATGACCGCCCTACTGGAACCGCTGCTCATCATGGTAATGGGGGCTATTGTTGGCGGCGTGGTTGTGGTGATGTTACTCAGCATTGTTTCGGTCAATGATTTGTCTTTATAGCTAGCGGGATGATTAAGCACCTTTGAGTAAACATAAATGAACAAAGGAAATAGTGATTGGTATAACGTGAACAAGGTGAACAAGGTGAACAATCATCATGGTGGCTTCACTTTAATTGAATTACTGGTTGTGATGGTACTCCTGGGGTTAACCATCAGTTTATTGGCACCAGACATGTACAGTTTACTCAAACGCTCTCAGGCTAAGACCGAACTTTCCAGAATAAGAACAATCGCAGAATTAAGTATTGAAAGAAGTTTTTTTGCTAGCAGTAATCTTGAAATTAATTTTAAAGAAAATACGGTTATTATTAATCAACTGCCGGATTTTAATTTAACCGAAGTTACCATATTAAAAACGATTACTAGTGAGTTTTTTACATTTGAAGAAACTAATATTTTAATCTCTCAAGGGCAATGGCAAGGCAGTAAAACGGTTAACTTGACTAAAAGTCCAGATGACAATTTAAAGCAATTAGTACTTTTAGATGAAGACAGTTAAATAACACCATGAAACCTTACCTAAAACAAATAAAAAAACAATCTGGCATGACGCTAATAGAAGTATTAATCGCTTCGGTTATATTGTTTGTGGCAATAGGCACCGTTTCTGGCGTTCACCGCGTATTGAATCATTATCAGCGAATTAATATGGCTGATTATGCGTTATTATTAAACCAGCAGTCTTTTTTTGATTACCTCTCCTATGCTTTAGAGCAGAAAATCACATCAGGTACGTATGATATTGGTGACTATCAACTAATTTGGCAAGCGAAGCTGAATGATAAAAAACCCGTGTTAAAAAGTTACGACCCTGAATCAGGCAGTGGTAGTGGTTATTCAAACTTAGGTCATGTTTCGTTGTTCGATATATCTTATTACCTTAAACAGTACCCGGAAAAGAAATTTGAAATTACGCAGTTGGTCATTGGATCGTAAAAATCAGCAGGGCTTTAGCTTGTTAGAGACCTTAATTGCCTCGACTATTTTTGCCTCAGTATTATTGCTTGCGTCTTCTGCTTTTAAGTTTTTCATGTCGGTTGGCGAGCGCCCCGTTAATAGTCAGTCGGTTATGCAGCAGTCAATGGCTTCAATAACTTTAAGAGGCGCTATTAAAGGTTTGTATCATTATTATATTAAAAAAAATGCAGTTTCTAATGCTCCCGCTAAATTATTATTTTCAGGGACAAAAAATGGATTTACGGGTATTAGCATTAGTGCTTTGAACTTTTCTCAACAACCAGCACGGATCACCGTGTCGGAAAATAAAGATAACATGGGTATTGTAAATCTTGTTTATTGTGATTATGACAATAGCGCTATATATCCTAGCTTAAATATAAAGGCTGAGTGTGATAATCCTAGAATTATTGCCACTAACATTAAAAAATCTCATTTTTCGTATTTTGGTTGGTCTTCAATAAATCATTTATATAGCCTTACCTCTACTCCAAATAACTTGGTCAATAATAAAGACTGGTCTATCCATTGGGATGCTTCTAATCGAGGTATTCTCCCACAGTTCATAAAAATAGAGCTTGAATACTACAAAGGACAAGCAACATTTCAACCAACCCAGTTATGGTTTCATATTTCCGATGCTGATCCGGTTCAATTTAATGTCAATGTTAACAACAATGAATAAATCCTCCAGTGGCGCAGCGCTAATAATGGTGTTATTTATCGCCGCTATTTTAGGTAGCATTTCTGTATTATTAATCGTACAAACTAAACAACACATTCAGCGAATCACCATTGCTAAAGAATTTATGCAAGCAGAACGTAACCTTATTACCGACCTAAATCATTTTATTTTTACCACACAAACGTCACCTTATGCCTTTATGGGTGACAGCACGAATATAGCCTTTTCAAAAAAGACTTTACCCAAAGGAATTAATTTACAGAACACCCCTTTTACGTATAGAAAATCTCAATTTAGCATTCAAGATATGGGCGGATTAATATCGATTAACCCATTAGACCGTGCGTTATTTATCCGTTATCTTACGCAATTAAATTGGCCTGATGATCAGGTTTACCGATTTCTTGACGTACTTGCAGACTGGCAAGATGCTGATGGATTTCAACGAGTCAATGGTGCTGAAGCTTATCAATACAGTGTTTATGGTTACCCATTAAATCAATTAGTGCAGTCGGTCAAAGATTTGGGTTTATTCGCCAATGTTGATCCGTTATTACTAGGACATTTAGCTTCAGATCAAAATTTGATCCTATATAGTGCTGGAAGAAAAACATTGGATTATGCCCCCGATCAATTATTACCAGTTTATCATTCAGATTTTGATGCTAACAACCTGCAACGTGCAAGAGATAAAAGCCGTCAAAGTGACGAAAATTTATTGATAAATAATTATTCGAGTGGAAACTGGATAATTAAAGTAAACACTAGCTATAGGCAAGGTAAATCAAGTAAAGTACTGCACTTATTGCGACGATTTGGTGAGCGTCGTCCTTTTGTGATTAGCCATTGGCAGGAACGCCCCAAATAAGCCCCGTTTATTATTTGTAAGTATTGATTCTAAAAGGTTCTCAAGTGAATAAACATCCCTTGTTTTTGAGTTTAAATGGGTTTTACCAATTACCTCATCAACAGCAAAAAAAACCAATAACTGCCAATTGGAAACTCTCTAGTTCAACCTGTTTGATTACTCGAGATTGTTATTGGGAACATATTGCCTACTACCCTACAGCCAATATTATTGAAGTGTATAAGATTATTGCTGCAGAAATAGATCAAATCTCACCTTTGCCCAGTAAAACCTATGCGTTTATTATTAATTTGTCTCAAAATCAAGCTGTGGTTTTATATTGTAGCTTTTTAGATGCCATATTAGCTAAAGCAGCATCCTATAATTTATGGCGTTTGATACCAGAGTCATTACCCTTGTATCGTGCTTTATTTCGAGAGAATAAGGTTTTTTATACCGATGCTATTTTAGCGTCTGTTAATATAAATGCTGCCAATATTGAACCTGAGAAAAGCGCTTCACCAGGTGGGGAATTAGAGTCTAATCAAAAACTGAATAATCAGTTAATCATTAAAATAGCCGGTAATAAATTAGCGTCACTTCCTCAAGACTCTGATGCAACTAGGCCATTTTCGGAACCTATGATTAGTGAAGCTCACTTGATCGATAGCGATACTCATTATCAAATTTTAACGCGTTATCGAGCTTTAGATGCTTTAGATTTTATTGTACAAACCGCTGACTATATTAAAAAATCAATTATACGTTATAAACACCTGTCCTCTATCGCCTCCATATTCTGTGTGAGTTTAATTTTAACATTCATAATGGGAAAGACGGCCTTTTTATTGTGGCAGCATGATCATTTATCGAATGAAATATCTTTAGCGAAAGCTAATGCTGTTCATACTATTGTCCTTTCTAACGATTTAAAAAAGATTAAAATGGACATCCGAAATGTTAACCAACATTTAAGTGAGCATAGCTCCAAAACGCAAATATTTAAAATATTAAAAGAACTAGCTAATAATGATAACCAACTAGTTTTCAAGACCATCAACATATCTCCCGCAGAGATACAACTTCATGGAACAATAACTAGCGCTGCGGCTTTACTTGCTGATCTATCTAAAATTAAAGGGTTTAGTCAGGTGCAATTTAACACCCCTCCAGCGACAAATAAAAATGCAGGTGAAAATTTTAATATCAATATCTTCTATGATCAGCAAATATATTCAAATAAATCGAATAAGATAACACCATGATACAAAATAAATTCGTCTACATTTTTTTGGCTGTTTTGCTCTTAATAAAATTTGCATATGTACCTTGGTCTGATTGGGTTGATGAAAAACAACAAAGTGTTTCTCAATTATCTGCTTTTTATGATAAACAAGAGCAAGCAGTCAATAATAAAAGTTTATTACAGCTGAAGTTAGATGAACATCAACAATACCTGTCAACTTTTAAAGATTTAATGCCCAAATTAAGTAAAAATGAGAAAGCCAATACCCTTTGGTTTACTTTACTAGAGTCAATAAAAAATAAAGACATTAAAATGTACAACCAAAAAGTTGAATTTGAAGAATTTGTAACAAACGACATTAGCTATATAACGGGATCTGTTTCAATATCAGGTGAAGCAACACATGTCATGCAAGCATTTTTAAAGTTAGAAGCCAAAGCACCAACCGTCTTTTTAGATAAACTTAGTTTAAATCGAACAGGAAAAGCTCATAAAGAAATTTTGGTTGCACAACTTTATATCGGTTATTGGTTTTCAAACAATAAAGCGATAGCGCCATGATAAATAAAAGTAATATATTATCCGCAGGAGCCGGTATAGGCTTGGGAATGCTAACCTTAGTTCTCAGTTTAGTTTTTTCATCTTTTAAAAATGATGCATCGGCTAAAATAGCCTTAGACGATTCGGTAACTGTCTCATATTTTACGGTTGAGAATAAAGACAAGCTGCTAGCGACTACACTCACTTTGTTTGGTTTTGACGCCAATAGTAGCCATTTAACCAATGACAATGATAATTTGTTATCATTGTCATTGTCAGAAGATATTACTGTAAGAATTGTTGCTCAAGCTAAAGTGGGTGACATTCAAAATACCATGCTAGAAGTTATTTCTGCCAATGAAACTAAACGCATTCAAGTTAAAGAAGGTAGCCTCATAAACGGTTTATTAATTAAATCAATTACCGATAAGCATTTGGTTGTTGAAAAAGATACAGCCGAACACATTATTAAACTGTTCCACCCTAAAGAACTTAATTCAACTAAAACAGAACACACAAATGACACACCGTAATCTCTTTATAAAGTACCGTTTGCCAATTATTGTTTTATCTTTACTGATGAATGGCTGTAGCTCTCTAAATCCTACAAAAACGGATAGTCAGGCGACTAGCCCAACTGAACTAACAATAGAAAAATCAATCATTGCATCAACCCCTGAACAAAGAAAAGCAGCACCACAAGTAATAAACTCAGGAAACACTACTACCGCAGCTAAAGTACAGTCTGCTGAAACAATATCACACATTGGTGGTTTTGGCGCTTTACAACAAGCCGCTAAAATCCCGCCTGTTTTTGATAATCAGGAAAAAGTTACGATTAGTGTCGACGCCATGTCGCTACCAGAATATATACATTATGTCTTTGGTGATTTACTGGGTTTGAATTATGTTATTTCTTCTCAGTTAGAAGGAAATACCAACAAAATTTCTTTAAACCTTAATGAGCCAATTGCAAAAGAAACACTGTATACCACCAGTGAAGAGTTACTCGCTGAAGATGATATTGCGATGTTGCGTAAGGATAATATCATTTATTTTCAGAAAAAAAATAAAGACAAACGCTACAAAAATGCCACTGTCGGCATTGGTCGATTACAAAGTGATATTCCTAAAACTACGGGTAAAATAGTACAGATTATTCCCTACATTTATACGAATAGTAGAAGTCTTAGCAGTGTAATTAAGAAACTAACCGGCGTAGACGTTACAATCGATGGTAAGTTAAGAATAGTGACTGTAGAAGGCAGCCAAAATGATATTGTTGAAGTGATGCGTGTATTACGTATGCTTGATGTACCCAGCGCTATCGGTAAACAAATTCGATTAATTGAATTAGCTTATATTGCGCCCGATACCTTGGTGGATAAACTCAAAGAGCTGCTGACTAATGATGGTTATAAGGTAGGCAATAATCAAGATATTACATTTGTTACCATGCCACGACTTGGCGGCATAGTCGTTTATGCCGTCAGTTTAGATGCCGTCGAACGCGTAGAATTATGGAGTAAGAAGTTAGACATTGCTGTTGCGGGTAATGAACCACAATTTTATATTTATCGCCCTCTATTTAACAAAGCCGTTGACCTTCAACAATCTTTAGCAACTATCATTGACACTATTTTGAACGCTTCGACGGGTAGTAACCCAGCAACGTCTTCAGGGAAAAATCAAGCATCTGATCAGCAAACACAAGCTAGAACATCTTCAAGCATGTCTGTTGACTCGATTCAAAATGCGCTAATATTTTACACCACAGCAGATAAATATAGAAAGATCCTACAACTGCTAGAAAGGTTAGACCAATTACCTGGTCAAGTCATTCTTGATATTGCCATTGTTGAAGTGGGCTTATCTGATGCTGTTTCTTCAGGCATTGATTGGTTTTATAACTCTCAAGGACAAGAAAATGCACCAGCGTCAGGAATTGCTGGAACTGTTGATTTTTTGAGTTCTGGTGCATTAAACATTTCGGGCGTAGGAAGTGACTGGCGAGGCGCTTTGAACTTTTTAGAACAAAAAACTAAGGTAAGAGTTTTAGCCAAACCTTTTTTGATTATAAAAGATGGGGAAGCAGGCAGCATTAATGCCGGCGATCAGGTCCCTACTATTACACAAAGTAGCACTAGTGATACTGACAAAGTGACTAATTCTGTTCAATATGTGACAACAGGTATTCAAGTTCAAGTGACTCCAACCATTAATGCGAAGGGTCTAATTAACCTTGCTATAACAATGACCAGCAGCTCAGCTAAAGCAACCGCAGGGTTTGAGGTGGCAACACCTACCATTACTAATAGATCGATATCTACCAATATTTTTAGCGCTGATGGCCAAACGGTCGCATTAGGCGGCTTAATTAGAGAAGATTTAGATGGTACAGATAATCAGGTGCCGTTTTTTGGCAGCATTCCTTATTTGGGAAAATTATTTAGTTCCGACCAAAATAGCTATATAAAATCAGAATTAATTATGCTGATCACCACTCGAGTAATTAAAAGTGTTAATGATGTTGACGAATTTAGAAATAAAATTTTAGACCTTTATAGCTTTCCTTTGGCCCAAGATAAGGAAAGAACAGAATCAATAAAGGTGAATTAGATATTTAAATTAAGTTTTAACCGATATTATCAGAGGGTAAAAATTCAATCGGTGCATCTGTTTGCTTTTTTTACTCTCTAGAATTTATCTCTTTGCTGGGGGTCGTGTTACTCGACCCAACCTACTTTTTTAAACCCCAGACACAAGAAAGCCCCGTAAATTACGAGGCTAATTTGTATATCCTTACCGCTAATCCTTAGCTTGACCGTTATCCTTGTTTACTCACTTCTTATGAGTATATATCCCTTTTAATCATCCTTAATGGCCAAGTCCTTCTTGCCGAATCCTTTGTTCCCTGCTGTCCTAGCAATGAAATGTATAATAGAGATCACATGCGATAAAATATACGGCCGATAACCCTAGTTTGTGTAAGATATATCTCACAAGTAATTTTTAGTTTGATCAGGCACATAGCAATAGCCTAAACCTCTATCGCTGAGGCGCGTACCAAGCACAGGAATACCGATGCAATTCAATCACTTTAAACGAGAAGACTTTGCTTACCAAGCAGCCTATTGCGAAGAAAACATTTGGCATCTATGCCAACAAAACCCACTTCAAAACAGTTATGTGGTTTTTATCTTTAGCAAGGGCGATGCATTTCCAATGCTGAATCAGCGTGCTTCTCAACTCCCCTCATTGCCGATTTTTTGGGACTATCATGTGGTTTTGCTGGTAATGGCTGACAATAACCAGATATTCGACTTTGATACCACACTGCCATTTAATACTGATATCGAGACTTACTTTCGCCAATCCTTCATCGATGAACGTTTACTTTCAGACCAAGAAACGCCTTTGTTTCGATTAGTACCCTCCGGTGAGTTTGCCAAGGTATTTTCTTCGGATAGAAGTCACATGAAAACGCCGTCTGGTTGGCTTGCTCCCATCCCTAGCTGGCCATGCATCGGTAATTCAGGCAATAACTTGTCAGATTTTATTCGTGCAAGTGAAAACCAGTTTGGCGAATTACTGACTTATGATTCCATTTTAAGCCGTTTCTCTTATAAGCTCTAGACTTCATTAAGTATAAATAATTAAGTACTAGCCAGTACTTTTTTGGTAAAAATACCCATACTGATCTATCTTTAAAGGTCAGTTACCTTAGATACCTGTTACCTACATAAATTCAATAAAGTTGCTGTGTGCTGGAGAATTTTTTATGGGTCCAAGCAAGTTCCTGCTTAGCATCATATTTTTATTACTATGGCTATCATCCGCTTACTCTCATGAACATGCAGGGACTGAACTCACTTTTGGTCTTTACGCTAACGAAAATCCAACATTTATCGTGACTAAGTTCAGGCCTATTCTTAATGAAATAGAACATCAGTTTAACTTAAAATTTCATAGAAAAGTTTCGATCAAAACAGATATTGCCCGAACATACCAGCAAGGTGTTGATTACCTGGTCAGTGGTCGTTTTGATTTTGCCCGGTTTGGGGCTGCATCCTATATCATTGCGAAGTCCAAACAAGCAAACATTGACGTCCTTGCAGTTGAGAATAAAAAAGGAAAAAATTATTTCACAGGAGTCATCTTCGTTTCAAAAAAGAGTGATATACAGAATATACTTGACCTAAAAAACAAATCATTCGCATTTGGTGGATTGAACTCCACCATAGGCCGTTATCTTTCGCAACAACTCCTTTATGAGAATGGCATCAAAGCAGAAACGTTGAGCCATTATGATTATCTTGGCCGTCATGACGATGTTGCAATGGCGGTTTCGACAGGGACTTATGATGCGGGAGCGGTAAAAAAGTCTACCTACAACAGTTTTCTCAATAAAGGACATCAGCTACAGATCATACATGAATTCAATGTTCCTACTAAGCCCTGGCTTACCAGTGCAGGTATCGATCAAGAAATTAAACAGCAACTACAAGAGATTCTTCTCGAATATCAAAATATAGAATCACTTTCTAAACTGAACAAACAAGGGTTCGCTGCACCAAGCATTGATATTTATGAAAAAATCGAAAAAGCTATAAATAATAACGAGATGTTTTTTTTCCATGAATAGTAATATCTATCGGGACATGATTTTAGCGCCTATATGGAGAAAATTTCTAGTTCAACTGATGTGGGTAGTTATTTTATTTATATTGCTATTTTCTGGCCTATTTATCAGTATCGAAAGCTCACTGGAAGAGAAGTGGATTACACAGCGAAATAATGCACTAAGCGACTTAATTGGCAGAGCAGTATTAGAGTCCATTATTGTTGAAGATAAAGTAGGTTTAATACAAAGCATCGAAGGGCTATCTGATGCTATTCCTGAAATTACACACCTTAGCGTTTTTAATGAAACCAATCAGCTTTTGGCTGAAACAAAAAAACAAAACCACAACTCTGATTTAAGTCTCTTGATTGATATTGACTCAGTGATCAAATACCACGATGAAGTATTTGGCCATTTACATATTTCTCGGTCCGTCATGAACGACGCGCTGGAGTTAAAATCATGGTTTTTTTTAATGCATTGGGTTTATGCATTGCTGGTAACCGCTTTGCTGGCATTAATGGTATTTCTTATTTACAAGAAAACCAGTTCAATCATGATGAAAGCACATTTTGGTGCCTTACATGATCCGATGACAAACCTTCCAAACAGGCGACAACTTGAAGAATTCAAATCCCAAGAATATAGACGAGCTGCCCGAGAAAAATATAGCATTGGTGTTATTCTGTTTGATATCGATTATTTTAAAAACTACAACGATTATTATGGGCACGAAAAAGGTGATGAAGTCATAAAAAAAGTTGCAAATGCGATCAATCTTTCATTGAGTCGTGCATCTGATTTTGCGGCAAGATACGGCGGTGAAGAGTTTCTGGTTATTTGCTCTGGAGATGAAACCAGCTGTAAAAACATAGCAGAGAGGTGCCGAAAGGCAATCCTGAAACTTAAAATTCATCATAAACATTCAAAAGCACATAAGTATGTAACGATGAGTGCTGGTTATATTGTCATTCCTCCAGAAGATCTCCCTCCAGAGGAAAACCCCATCAAATCTGCCGATATAGCACTTTATTATGCGAAAAACACAGGGCGAAACTGTACGATTTCGCATAAAGACATCGAGGACAAAAAAGCAAAACTACACATTATTAAAAATTAAGTTAGACGACTCGCGACAACGATCTCATTTGGTGTTTCTAAGCAGCGCTTGTCAAAACAGCGACTTAGGCCGGAATTCAATACCACTACTCCTCCAATAAAAAGTGCGCGCGAGCGAGTGCAATCGGTTTGTCTTTTGATTCTTGCCAGGCGTGAATCTCAACATTGGCGACACGTCCGCCTTGCCGGGAAACCTCGCAATAAGCATAGGTTTCACGATCAGCGCCACCTCGGAGATAATCGATGGAAAAATCGATAATTTTTGGAAATTTAAGCGTCGTTTGAGAAACAAGTAAATGCAGTGCCGCCGATAATTCCATGAAACCACCTAATACACCACCATGAATCGCAGGCAAGATCGGATTACCAATATTGCTTGGCTTTTTTTGTAGTTTAAATGACAAGCCAGCTGCCTGCTCGTCAATCATTGCGCCTTGCTGGTCAAATTCAATTCCAATCAATTCCGCGTAAGGAATTACTTTGATCAAATCAGAATAGTTTTGACTCTCCCTCACTTGCTCAACAACTTGTTTAAAGTCAACCTCAGTGTATGACTGTGTATCGCCTCCTAAGGGAGGAATACTGATTCCACGGGTCATCGCCTCTAAAGAAGGAATGCCCTTTTCTCCCATACGCATAAACGCCGCGACACAATGCGCGACAGTGCGATCAACCTGATAAGCTTCACAACGCATGAATATAATATTTTTTGTACTACGATAACAACTTGCCCGTGCAAAAACTGACTGACCAGGCTTAGCAGAACGCATGTAATCAACACGCAGATCTAAGGTCGGGCAAAGCTCAAATTCAGGCATCGCACACAACACTGCTGCACCTGCGGTGGTATCCATCAATGTCGTAATCGCGCCACCATGAATCACCCCAGACTCTGGGTTACCAATAATCTTTTCGCTGTAGGGTAATTCGAGTATTAACTCGTTTTCGCGCGCTGAAACTACGGTGATACCCAGTTTACGACATTGAGCCAATACGTTAACAAAGCTATCTACTTGGGAAAATAATGCAGTTTCATCTCTCATACAGTCTTCTCTTTTAAGCTTAAGTGGCGCTATTATAGCGAACAAAGAAAATTGAACAAACTTTTGTGATCTAAGTCACACTATCATCGACAGGTTAATCTTAATGCAGCTCAAACATTATCTATTAGTATTTATCACCTGCTTGGCCATCACAGGATGCTCTGTAAATCCGGTCACAGGTAAACAACAGCTAATGTTTACATCCATGTCAGATGATATTGAAATAGGAAAAGAACAATATAAACCTGCCCAGCAATCACAAGGCGGAGTCTATTACCTCGACCCTAAACTGAGCGACTACATTAATGCTGTAGGAAAAAAACTCGCAATGGTGAGTGACCAATCAGAATTACCTTATGAGTTTGTCGTACTCAATAACTCCGTTCCAAATGCTTGGGCACTTCCTTCAGGAAAAATTGCTATTAACCGAGGTTTATTAGTCCAACTTGAAAGCGAAGCACAGCTAGCAGCGGTCTTAAGCCATGAGGTCGTCCATGCTGCAGCACGTCACGGCGCGCAACGAATGCGAGATACGATGCTTGTACAAGCCGGTATCGCTGGTTTAGGTTTAACCCTTGCAGATAATGATTATCGGAGCTTAATTATTGGAGGTGCAAGTTTAGGCGCCCAACTGACGGTCGCAAAATATGGACGTGATCATGAACTAGAGTCAGACCTATACGGCATGAAATATATGGCAAAAGCAGGTTATGACTTACAAGGCGCTGTCGACCTACAAACACTGTTTGTTAAGCTATCTAAAGGCCAGAAAAGCTCATGGATTGATGGTTTATTTGCCTCACATCCTCCCTCTCCAGAACGCGTTGCTGAAAATAAAAAGCATATGCTTAGCCTGCAAAATCAAACTGCTGGCAAATTTACAGGTGAGAAAGAATACCAAACAGCCCTGGCCAATTTACGTAAGCAGCAACCTGCTTACGATTTAGCTGATCAAGCTTCCCAAGCCTTACATAAAAAGAAAACCAAACAAGCCTTATCTCTCATTAATCAAGCCATTGACTTAGAGCCTAAAGAAGCGCTGTTTCATTCAACAAAAGGACTCATTCTTGACCAGCAAGGTAAACCTGACCTAGCACTAAAAGCTCATAACCGTGCAACAGAGCTCTACCCCCTACAGTTTTCCTATTTCTTAAATCGAGCTAACACTCAATTAAGCTTAGGGAACTCGCCTGCGGCACAACAAGACTATCAACGTAGTATGAAAATGCTACCAACAAGTACAGCCGCATTGCAGCTAGGCCATTTATTTCAAAAATCAGGTAAGCCAAGCCAAGCGGTATCGTATTATTCACAAGCCTCAAGCGCTCAGGGGAAGGAAGGGCAAGATGCCCGTTTAAATTTGGCCTTGTTAGAAATTAATGACAAGCCTGAAAAGTATTTGAGAATCAAACACCAACAAGACCCTAAAGGGCCACTTCTGGTAACGATTGAGAATCGCAGCCCTCTTGAAATTAAAAAGGTCATGCTCATTAGTCAGTTATTCGATAATAAGCGAAACGTAATCAAAGAGGCTTCGTGGCAAATAACCGAACCACTCAAGGCTGGTGAACGAAGCCGCTACTTCCCTGTTCCTGTAAGTTATCATTTAAAACAAGACGAGCACGTTCAAACCAAAATACGGACGGTTTTAGTTAATTACTAACGCATTACTTGATAGATCGAAGTATAAGCGTGCGCTCTCGCGCACTTAATATCCTAAGGTTATTAAGACTACAAATTAACACTCAATACCGACTTAGCGCTCTCTAAACCATCTTTAGTCACGGTACTTATCGCAAATACGTACGAGCCCGAACTCATATTTTCAATGGTTAAACTCAAACTATCAGAGCCTTCAACGACCGAATGTAAGGTAAGTGTATCCTGATCTACGCCCATATAAATGTTATAAGATTTAATCTCTTCTGAGCTTAAGTCAGTGCCGTCTTTACGCTCAATAGGCATAAGCCAACTAAGAGACAGCGCTTGTAATTTTTCAACCTCTGGAACATCATTAACGTCATCAGGCTTGGTGCCTTGGTTATATTCTTCAAGATTTGTAAAGCCATCACCATCAAGGTCCAACAACGCGTCTTGCCCGTTAATAGCAGATAATCCATACATAACCTCAAAACCATCAGGCATACCGTCTGAATCAGAGTCACTCAAATTAGGGTTAGTTAACAATATATACTCATCAACCGCGGTCAAAGAGTCGGCATCAAGGTCGTTTTTAGCATCAGTTGGATCATTAGGGTCAAGTCCCACTAAAGACTCATAAAAATCCGGTAGCCCGTCCTGATCTGCGTCTGGAATAGGGTATTGAGTATCGTAAGGCGCGATATGGCTGCCAGCTTGGTAACCTATATGGTACCCCTCCTGATAGACGTCTCTATCTAAACTGTTCTCTGAATACGCTTTCAAGTTCGTACTAGAAAGTGTTTCAAGCTCAAAACCAGGGCCTTTCCATGATACATTAAGGTAGTCACCGCCATTATGATCCTTATGCAGCACTTCAAAATAATACTGATTACCCTGCTCTAATGTAATGGGGTTTGATTTTTGAGAACGATATTTATCCCAAATTTTATAACCGGACGGTTTATTTACTAACGCAACTAACCTTTTGTTTATTGGGCTTTGATCTGTTGACAACCAAACTTCCGCACTATCATCCGCACTGACCCAAAACTCATATGGACCTGACGCATCGACAGTGACCAAACCCGTTATTCTTTGGGCATATTTATCGCCTCTTGAATCGATAAAATCAATTTTTGTAATAAATTCCTGATCATTAAAATCATTTGGATAACGTTCATTTCTGGTAAGAGCTCGTATACTTCGCCCTCCTATTTTCGACCAATAGTTCAATTCAATACCAGAAGAACCCGCTGAAGAAGCGGGTAAATTTTCGACTCGTTCAATTAACGTTTTATTTGATGCGCAGGCAGTCAGAAAATAACACAATAAAAGTACCAAACCACGACAGAGCATGACAGCCTCTCCTATAGAATAAAAATAGTATTTTCATAGTATTACGTATTATTCAGAAACAGATAACCCACTAACTTAGAACAAAATAATATAAGTAGACACACAAATATAAGCCGTTAATAAACAGTAACATTCGTTATAGGAAGTGATCGCTTTCACTGAAAAATAATACCAATAATATTAATAATTAAGGGCTATACCTCAATCAATATTCTAGCTTTTTGATACAAAATTTTACATTTAGATCGCATTTTTAAAATACAGTTTTACCTAACCCGCACAATCTTATTTGTTATTTCTTTGAACCACTCGACACACACCGCCGAATCAAAATATTTTCTGACGATCAAATAGGTTATCAAGACCAATCCAACATCCAAATTTATTTCATTTTACTCACTAAATATTGTCATTATTTGACAGCTTTTAATGACAATATTTAGTGAGTCTCTATTTGAATGCCCGAAGTAAAAAACGTAATTTCTGCTTAATCTCTTGCGCAATTAGTTCAGGCCTCTCCTGCATAAAGCAGTGACCGCCTGGTACTTTGATAAAGTCATAGTAAGCATTTGCTTTTTGAACCTTGGGCAACGACTTTAAAACAAATGAATACGTATCTTCCCCATAGAGAATCGTCATTGGTTTGCGAATAGATTTAATCGACTTCCATAAATTATGGGCATAAGCCGAAAAAACAGCCCCTTCAATTTTAGGCGGACATTTTAAGTGTAACGAGCCATCTTCATGTTTGGTCAACGCATGATCGATATAGGACTGTAAACACTCATCCTGCCAGCCTTTAAACGTGCCGCGCTGATAAAAATACAACCAAGCATCCGTCTCACTCGCCCAGGTCATTGACCGTATTTTTGCTTGCTTCGCAAGTGGCATTTGCTTCATCAGCCCTAAACTTGCCATCACCGACATTGTTTTAGCCACTTTAGGCGAGCTGTAAACGGGGTCCATCAGCATGCCTAAATCGAACAAATCAGGGTACTTTGCCATCATCAGTGTCGACATGACGGCACCATAGCTGTGGCCTAAGGCTATTTTGGGCACACCGTCCCAAAGAGGCGCGTAATGTTTCCAGACTCGTGCGAAATTTCGCGCGCTTTTATTCCAGCCGGGGTAAATTTCACCGGCATCGCTTTCGCCATGCCCCTGCCCATCACTAATAAAAAAGTCATAGTCGTCTTGAAATTCAGCCAATAAGTGTTCGAATGTTAACCCACTGAAGCCGTTGCCATGAATAAAATGCAATACAGGCTTACCACTCGGTTTACTGTGATAACCCCGAACTGTAAAACCAGCCGGTAATTTATATTCCCAGGTTTTCAATCCTTGGATAATGCTCAAAATTAACTCCATTGTTGTTAAGGTGCTGTGTTAGCGTCGCTAAATTAACACTAGGATAAGCCAAATCACGCATCACATGGATAAACCGAAGGGTGACAAACGCATCAAACCAAATATGAAATCCTTGCAAGAACTGCGCTTGAGTCTTCTTTTGACTCAAATGCTCAAACTGTTTCTCTGTCTTTAATAGTCTAAGCGTTGAAATCACATGTTCTGCCCTCGCCCTAGGCATTCTATTCTGCAGCTGATGAAATAATATCTCTGCCGACGCAATGGACTGTTCAGCCTCTGAGACGGTCACCAATAATTGCTTTAAAGCGCTGAATATCTCTGGGTGATAAAACGTATAAGTTGAAACCGGATCGTCCATTTCTTGTAGTTTAACCAGTGCTGGACCTGTTCCAAAGGGCACACGATGACTCGGACGCCCGGAAATATTGATCACTGGACTTTCAAGACTCAGCACGCAGCCAACTTTAGCTAGCTTGTTAAGCAAATAAAAGTCTTCTGCGCCCGACCTTTTTGGCATCCCTCTTACTTGCGCATAAGCGAGTGGTGTCACGGCAATTAAGGAGCCAATGGTATGAAAAGCGTAAGGTGAACCAGCCCATTTAAGCTGATCCACGTAGTAGCGTAAGGACCAGTCGTACAATGCCATCGACTGCTCGTAGCCTTTTTCTGCATGATGCTCAAAAGGATAAATGATGGCAGAAGTTGAACCTTCAGGGGCTGAAACATTAAAATAATCTTGTGGAAGTGCGACATCGGCATCACTACTATGAAGCCAAGCCACCTGACTACCACCAGTTTCACTTTGCTGAGCAATCAGTTTTAACCCAAAATCCATTCCCAGCTTTCGGGCTAAACCAACACCTTGTTTTGCAGGTATCGCACGCCCTTTTGAACATCGATCCAGAATATAAACCCTTAACGATTCACTTTTCTGACCAAAATAAACACTTCTAGCTTGTGGCTGATTTCGACTCAACTCTTGCGCATTTAACTTTCCGACAAAAAAATTCATCGCCGCTTGGGTGCGTTGCTGTTCATCTGCTTGGGCGTTATCCGGGCAGTTAAACACCCAAATCATCACAATTTTTTTACCAGTATTTAATTGCAGAAAGCGATTTAGATTTTCAATGGGTTCATCAAAAATGGGGAGAACAAGCACCGATTCAAATTCAGCTACCGGCGTAAGACTAAGCTGTTGAAGCGCTGGCTCAGCATAAGTAGAAAGATATTTCTTTATCGTTTTATCTAAGTGGCTCAAAATTCACCATCTATAAACTTACCAGCTATGTTCAATGATCACCGCAAGTAGTTTTTTTTGTCTTGCTAACGCTTCATCACTAAAGTGCTTAGCAGGCACTTTACCCCATACGGGAGCAGGCCAAGTAATATCACCTTCAAAACGTACCACATGATGAATATGTAACTGACTCACAACATTACCTAAAGCCGCTGTATTGAGTTTGTCACCTTGGTAAACAGCCATCAAGGTTTCACTCAAGAAGATCGACTCCGCATCAAGCTGCTCACGCTGAGACTTATCGAGGTGATAAATCTCGGTTGCACCTTCAACTCGGGGAATTAATATCACCCATGGAAATTGCGAGTCATCCATTAATTGAACATCGCAAAGTGGCCATGATGCTAAATTAATGGTGTCACTTTCGAGTCGAGCATCTAATTTGAACATAATAATTATTTACTCCACCTTAATGACACTTACTTAAACCAAAATTGACGAAAAGTAGGCTGGGATGAGTAAAACGAATCCCAACAAAATATTGTTTCATACACTTTGTTGGGATTCACTTCGTTCATCCACAACCTACAAAAAATTCTTTAAGCTTTTTTTGCCTGCCAAGCCGCTTCCCAGTCCAAAGCAGATTGAACAATCACACCTAAATCATCATGATCAGGCTTCCAACCAAGGACTTTCTTAATTTTGGTATTATCCGCCATCAAGGCATCCGGGTCACCCGCTCTACGTTCAACCTGTTCAGCAGGAAAATCCTTACCTGACTTATCTTTCACCATATCAATAACTTCTTGAACCGTGAAACCACTACCATAACCACAGTTTAAGATTTGTGATTCACCACCTTTTGACATGTAATCTAAAGCCATGACGTGCGCTTTCGCTAAATCATCGACATGAATATAATCACGGATACAAGTGCCATCACGAGTTTCGTAATCAGTACCAAATACTTTCATACCTTCTCGCGCACCCGTCACACACTCACAAGCCACTTTGATCAAGTGCGTAGCTTCGGGTGTTGCCTGTCCTAGTCTGCTCGTTAGGTCTGCACCTGCTACATTAAAATAACGCAAAATCACATGATTAAGGTTCGATGCAAATGATAAATCACGAATCATTTGCTCACTCATCATTTTAGACGCGCCATACGGGTTAATTGGCAGTAAAGGCATATCTTCTGTTAGTACTTTTTCATCCGGCATACCATAAACAGCGGCCGTGGATGAAAACACCATGTAAGGCGTTTTATGCTTCTCAATAATACCCAGTAGACTTAAGGTATTACGAGTATTGTTACGATAATACTTAAGGGGGTTTTCAACCGATTCAGGTACAACTATGTGCGCAGCAAAGTGCAATACTGCTTCAAAATTATGCTCTGCAAAAACCTGATCAAGCTTTTCTGTGTCGGCCACATCACCAACGACTAACTGCCCATAGGTAACAGCCCACTCGTAGCCTGTTGAAAGATTATCGTATACAACAATATCATGTCCAGCTTCACCAAGCTGCTTCACAACATGACTACCGATATAGCCTGCACCACCTGTTACTAATACTTTCATTCTTCGGGGTTCCCTGTACTGAAATGCTTTCGCTAAAGTGTTCGATGCGTATAATGCACGCGTTCAATTCTTTGTGCGAGCGTTGATTTTAATCTGTTTTTTTTGTTCACGTCTAAATGCAAAAAACTCACTCATTATCTTGCTGCATTCGTCCGCCAATATCCCTTCAGCATAGATTATATTCGTATTCATGGAGGGATGTTCAAATAAGTTGTTTTGGCTAATCACGGCACCTGCTTTGGGCTCTCTTGCGCCAAAAACAACTCGTGCAATACGGGCATGAACCAAAGCACCTACACACATTGTGCAGGGCTCAATTGTGACATACAAAGTTGCACCAGAAAGACGATAATTGCCTTCATTTTTTGCTGCCTGCCGCAAGGCATTTATCTCAGCATGCGCACTCGGATCACAATTACCAATAGGACGGTTCCAAGCTTCGCCCAATACGACACTATCACGTACGACTAAGGCGCCGACTGGCACCTCGCCTTCTTGTGCTGCCTTGCTTGCCAGTTCAAGCGCACGCTGCATCCATTTTTCGTCTTGCGTTTGTTCTTTCAAGACTAAAGCCTCAATATCAGCATATTGTATCTAAGAAGCTGATTACTCCCATTCAATCGTTGCTGGTGGCTTTGATGAAACATCATAAGCAACTCGTGAAATACCTGATATTTCATTGATAATTCTACCTGATACAAGCTCAAGAAAATCATAAGGTAAGTGAGCCCAACGCGCGGTCATAAAGTCAATCGTTTCAACAGCTCTGAGTGTTACCACATATTCATAGCGCCTTGCATCACCCACCACACCCACTGATTTCACCGGTAAGAATACGGCAAATGCCTGACTGGTTTTATGGTATAAATCAGCTCGATATAGTTCTTCAATAAAAATCGCATCGGCTTCACGTAAAATATCAGCATACTCTTTTTTCACTTCACCCAATATACGTACGCCTAAACCAGGTCCAGGAAATGGGTGACGGTAAACCATGTCGTAGGGTAAACCTAACTCCAAACCAATCTTACGCACTTCATCTTTGAATAATTCACGTAATGGCTCAACTAATTTAAGCTTCATGTCATCAGGTAAGCCACCCACATTATGATGCGACTTAATTACATGCGCTTTACCCGTTTTTGAAGCCGCTGACTCAATCACATCAGGGTAAATAGTTCCCTGCGCCAACCATTTTACATTATCAATTTTTACCGATTCTTCATCAAACACTTCAATGAATGCATTACCGATAATTTTACGCTTTTTCTCAGGATCGCTAACCCCTTCTAGGCGAGATAAAAATAAATCTGCTTTATCGGCACGAATAACTTTCACACCCATATTTTCCGCGAACATTTTCATGACTTGGTCGCCTTCGTTTAAACGAAGTAAACCGTTATCAACAAATACGCACGTTAGCTGATCACCAATCGCTTTATGCAGCATCGCTGCGACAACAGATGAATCAACACCACCCGATAAGCCCAACAATACATGATCAGTACCCACTTGTTTACGAATCGTTTTAATCGCATCATCAACAATCTGGCTTGGTGTCCATAAAGCATCACACTCAGCGATATTCAAAACAAAGTGCTCTAAAATACGTTCACCTTGAAGAGTGTGTGTTACTTCTGGATGAAATTGTACGCCATAGAAGTTTTTCTCTGCATGGTACATCCCCGCGATAGGACAAGAATCCGTTGAAGCCATCAACTCAAAGCCTTCTGGCATATTGATTACTTTATCACCATGACTCATCCAGACATCTAACAAGGCACTGCCGTCCGCATCAACATGATCTTTTATGTCCGCTAATAGTGCAGAACTACCACGTGTATTGATTTGTGCATACCCAAACTCATGCACATCTGAACCTTCAACTTTTCCGCCCAGCTGTTCAGCCATGGTTTGCATCCCATAACAAATACCCAGCACAGGAATACCTAAATTAAAAACGCTCTCTGGCGCACGAGGACTACCCGCGGTGGTGACTGATTCAGGGCTTCCAGCCAAAATAATCGCTTTTGGTTGATACGCTTTAATTTCTTCATCGGTCATATCAAAAGCACGAATTTCACAGAACACGCCAATTTCACGAACGCGACGCGCGATCAGTTGCGTGTATTGAGATCCGAAATCAAGAATTAAAATACGGTGAGCGTGAATGTTCTGGTGATCAGTACTTTGTTTATCAGACATAGATAGCGTTTAAACCTCTTATAAACACAAAACGGGGCACTCGAATGAGTTTGCCCCGTGAATCAAAAATTAATATATTTCTCTAGCCTTTTACTAGCCTACGTCTAACGATAGGCTAACAAGAAGTTAGCACGATGAATTCCCACCTTCGCAGGAATAACATACTAGAAGTTAACCAACGCGGTAGTTGGGTGCTTCTTTAGTAATGGTGACATCGTGTACATGACTTTCTTTCATACCTGCTGAAGTAATACGCGTGAATTGAGGCTTTGTACGCATGTCCTCAATCGTAGCACTACCGGTATATCCCATGCTCGAACGCAAACCACCCATCAACTGGTGAATAATTGCAGTCATCGGGCCTTTACAAGCTACACGACCTTCGATGCCTTCAGGTACAAGTTTATCAACCCCTGACTTTATATCCTGAAAATATCGATCACTCGAACCTTGAGATTGTCCCATTGCACCAAGCGAACCCATTCCACGATAAGCTTTATAACTTCGCCCTTGGAATAATTCAACTTCACCAGGCGCTTCATCAGTACCGGCTAATAAACTACCTACCATAATACTATGAGCACCCGCAGCGATGGCCTTCGCAATATCACCCGAGAAGCGAATACCGCCATCAGCAATCACAGGAACATCACGACCTTCCAGGGCTGTAGATACATCTGCAACCGCTGAAATTTGAGGTACACCAATACCTGCAACAATTCGAGTGGTACAAATTGACCCAGGACCAATACCAACCTTAACGCCATCTGCACCCGCGTCCGCTAATGCAATCGCTGCTTCGGCCGTTGCGATATTTCCGCCAATCACTTGTAATTCAGGGTATGTTTCTTTCACCCATCTAACACGATCGATCACGCCTTTAGAATGTCCGTGAGCAGTATCGACCACAATCACGTCTACACCCGCACTCACTAAGGCTTCAATTCGCTCTTCAGTGCCAGCGCCTGTACCAACAGCAGCACCAACACGTAACTGACCAAATTCATCTTTAGAAGCATTTGGGAAATCTTTAGATTTTTGAATATCTTTGACTGTCACCAGGCCTTTCAATTCAAAGTCATCGTTTACCACTAATACTTTTTCAATTCGGTGTTTATGCAACAAATCTTTAATTTCTGTCGATGTCGCACCTTCTTTCACTGTCACCAAGTTATCTTTTGATGTCATGATTTCAGATACTTTGGTGTCTAAACGGCTTTCGAAACGAATATCTCGCCCCGTCACAATTCCGACAAGATCTTTGCCATCAACAACCGGTAAACCAGAAATCTTATTCGCAGCTGTTAGTTCAAGCACTTGCCTAACTGACGTAGAAGGCGTCACAGTAATGGGGTCTTTCACCACACCACTTTCAAACTTCTTCACAGCGCGAACAGTCGAGGCTTGCTGCTCGATCGTCATATTTTTATGGATGATTCCGATCCCACCTTCCTGAGCCATTGCTATGGCAAGTGGTGCTTCTGTCACAGTATCCATGGCAGCAGAAACAAGCGGTGTATTTAGGGTGATTTTACGAGTCAGACGTGTTTTAAGCGAAACTTCGTTAGGGAGTATGTCTGAGTAACCAGGTAGTAAAAGAACGTCATCAAACGTCAGTGCGTCTTGTGCGATCCGCAACATATAGCCAACCTTCTATGCCGAGATAAAACGCGCCATTATACGGCCTAACGCCACTCCCGTAAACGTTAATTTCATCACAATCAATAATCGCCCCTTTTTAACTCGCTATTCTTTTCCAAGCTATTAAGCCAGACGCTAAGTATTAAGTGTTCTTGGACGTTCCAAAACACCCGTTATATCCTATTAAAAGATGTCTAATTAGGGAGGTGCATTATGTCTGTCGCCCCAAGAGTTGAAGCACACTTATCAAGAGTCGGCGTTAATTATGACCTGATCCAACACCCTGAAACCTACAGCAGCATTGACACTGCTAGATCCGCTCATATCCCTAGCGTACAACTCGCAAAAGCAGTGATGACACATGACGGTGAAAACTATCGATTATGCGTCATTCCCACGAACCACAAGCTGGTTATGTCATGGTTAAACCAGCATATGAAAGGCCACTATCGTCTTGTTCATGAAGACGAACTGAATGAATTATTTGACGACTGCCAACCTGGCGCGATCCCTCCTCTCGGTCAAGTCTATGGACTGCCGGTTATTTGGGATAACAGCCTACAACAGCTGAAAGATATTTATTTTGAGAGTGGCGACCACCGAAGCTTGATTCACGTTGATCAAGGTTCATTTATGCAACTAATGGGCTTACAGGATAACGATGCTATCAGTTGCCCATCCGATGATTTGGAGGGAAGTGCCTATTTCACACATTAAAAACAGAAGCCTTTCACGAACGTCGATAGCAGCGCTGGTGTCAAGACTTTAACCTTTCCCTCCTTGATGAGGGCCTGCGGCTTCTTTTGAGGCCGCTCTAGTTTTTGTAGCCTTTTATTTTAGCCCAAGCACAATGAAAATCCTGATTGCACCCACCACATATTCAACTACACTTATAGCGATACACACCCCTGCCTTTTCACTTTTCTCGAAAAAACATAAACATGCATAACTGGAAACGATTCTTTGCGAATAATTATTGCGCTATTACCCTGGTACTCGGGACGACTCTTAGCCAGCCAGCACTATCCTCCAACCTGGAAAAAAGCGTCAATGAAGCAACTTTAATGCAGCAACAAGGTGCAACATCACAAGTTATTATTCTCAATAGTCAAAGCGCGACACAACAACTGCTCGCTGAATTCCAAACGCTCAACAAAGAACTCGATCAACTAAAGATCAATCAAGCGCATTTACAGCAAACGCAAGCACAACAAACGCTTTCGATGCACTCCCTAAAAAAGCAATTAAATACCGTTGAAACCACTGAAAAGTCGATCATTCCCCACTTATTGTCTATGATCGATTGGCTTGATACCTTTATCGCCCAAGACGCCCCCTTTCATACCCAAGAGCGCCAACAACGCATTGACTACCTAAAAACCAGCATCGTCGACCCCAACACCAGTCTACCCGAACGTTACCGTAGAGTTTTAGAGGCCTACCAAATTGAGAGCGAATACGGTTACACGATTGAAGCCTATCCTCAAACCATCACGCTAACCAACACCGCTTTGCACGTCAAACTATTGAGAGTCGGCAGAATCGGCCTTTATTTTCAAAGCGAAGACGGACAACACAGTGGTTATTGGGATCACAAACAAGGTATTTGGCACAATGCCTCAGCAGATCCTGCAATCGATATTGCTGACGAAATTAAACAAGGGCTATTAATTGCACAAAAACAACGCCCACATTCTTTGCTATCACTACCCGTCATAAAATAGATGAACCAGGTTAACACATGAATTTTTTCAGTTTCTTCACATTTTTCTTCGTTGTATTGCTACCTTCAACGAGCATTGCGACTCAAAATGAGCTCAACACGCTCTTTGATATGGTCAAAGAATCTCGCCAAACACAACTACAGCTCAATAAAACGAGAGAGCAACAGTTTTTATCGGAGCAAGCACTCCAACAACAACGCGTAGACACACTAAAAGATGAACTTGCTACCCGGCAAAAGGCATACAAAAAACAACAGCAACAGGTCACTAAAAATACACAAGCAATCACCCAACTCCAAACGCAACTTGATGAAAGAACACACTCCCTTAAAGACTTGTTTTCTGCTTGGAAACAAACCGCACAAGAAACCCTAGAAAACCAACAAAACTCATTACTTTCAGCTCAGTTCAAAGGCCAAATAAATCAACTAAACACTATGCTTAATAAGCAAGAACTACCTGATTCCAATGATTTATTTACTTTACAACAGATACTTCAGCAAGACATCGCCAACACAGGCCAAGTCACACAGTACGAAGGTATGGTGACCCAATTAAGCGGTAAAAGTACGCGTGAGAAAATCCAACGAACAGGCCCTTTCACCGCTACCGCCAACCAGAATTTTTTAGTTTATGACCCAAGAGATCAGTCATTAAAAACAGCCGTAAAACAACCCGATCAAGCTTATTTAGATGTAATTAAAAGTAACACTGCCACGGCCGTCATTGACCCATCCAGAGGCGTCGTGCTACAACGACTAGCACTAAAACCCACCTTATTAGGACGCATACAGCAAGGCGGAGTGATTGGTTACGTGATCATTACTTTAGGCATTATTGGCCTTTTACTTGCGGCTTTTCGATGGTTGAATATTGGCCTGATACGCATCAAGATCAATCAACAACTTAAAAGTCCGACAACACCCGATCCCAAAAACCCTTTAGGACGTATTCTTGGGGTGTATCACGACAATCCAAAAGATCAAATTGATAGCCTCGAAGTCAAACTACAAGAAGCCGTTTTACAAGAAGTCCCCAGACTGGATCAAGGGCTCGGCGCGATTAAATTACTCGCCGCAGTCGCACCACTTTTGGGTTTACTAGGCACTGTCGTCGGCATGATCAATACGTTTCAAACCATCACTCTCGTCGGATCAACCGACCCCAAGCTGATGGCTGGCGGCATCTCACAAGCACTAGTTACCACCGTGCTCGGTTTAGTGGTGACAGTGCCACTACTCTTTTCTCACAGCTTTGTGTCTTCTCGAGTCAGAATGCTCGTCGTGTTATTAAGCCAACAAAGCTTAGGTATTATCGCTCAGGCGATGGAAGATCAGCCCCAAGATATACAAAAGGGCACAAGAGAAAGCACAAGCGAGAAAAACCATGTTTAGCGACTTTCTGCCGTCCATCCACCACTTATTTAACCAGGGTGGAAATGTGCTATGGGCAATTGCTGTAGTAGCCTTCGTGATTATATTTCTTGCAGCGGAGCGATTCTTATTCATAACCGTCAGTTTTAAAAAACAGAAGCAAGATATTGTGCGTAATTGGCGCCATCGAAACGACACGCATTCCTGGTTCGCCTACCAAATAAGAGAATCTATTCTGGCAGACAACAACCTACAACTAAATAATGCCTTATGGCTGATTAAAGCCTGTGTACTTGTCTGCCCATTATTAGGACTACTCGGCACCGTGACAGGCATGATTTCAGTATTCGATGTACTGTCATACTCAGGCACGGGCAATCCCAGATTGATGGCAGCGGGAATATTCCAAGCAACAATCCCAACCATGGCGGGCATGGTTGTTGCAATTATTGGCTTAATTCTACGTCAGCAAGTCCTTCGGCTGGTTAGAAAAGCACACAGTCAACTCGCACACCAATTACACTTTGAAAGCGCCATCGCTGACAGCCATTTACAACTCACAAAGGGAGTTTCATAGTGCGACATCGCTTTCCTTTTTATCGAAATGAAGACGAAGAAGCTGAGATAAATATGACGCCGATGCTGGACGTTGTGTTTATCATGCTCATTTTCTTTATCGTTACCACCAGTTTTGTAAGAGAAACCGGCGTTGAAGTCAACCGCCCTTTGGCCGAGTCTTCAGAGAAACTTCCACAAAATGCAATTTTGATTGCGATCACGGAGCACAATCAAATATGGATCGATCGGCACCGCATCGACTCACGCGCAGTCAGACGTAATATTGAACGTTTATTAGCAGAAAACCCAGACAGTAGTGTTGTCATACAAGCAGACCAAAGCGCACCCACGGGCACGCTAATTAACGTATTAGATCAAGCAAAACTTGCTGGCGCGAAAAACATCGCCGTTTCCAGCAACCAAAGGTCAGCAAGTTGATTCGCTACATCATTTCTGCACCTTTTGCGCTACTTTCATTAGTGCTGGTATTACTATTGATGGCACAACTCATTCAGCCTAATGTGACGGCACCAGCGTTCTTAGGCAAACTAACGCCTATCAATTTTTTTCGCACGCCACCGGTTAGCAACATCAACAATAAATCATCAACCGCAACTAAAAGCGAAACAATACCAAAAGAAGCGCCTGAACCCGCACCACCTGTCACACAAGCTCTTGTTTTACCTCAAAGCACCCCGATATTTGAAAGCGAGGCTATGAGCCTACCTAAAGCTCAATTTTCAGCCCCCACCTCACTCCAAAACCTGAGCTACGAAGCCACGCCGAAACAAGCGCCCAAGCAATCACTGCCAAGCACACAACCGATCAATTTAGCGAATGAATTTAGCGCGCAATTTACTGAAAACTTATTTCCATTGCATACGCCCGACCCACTTTACCCCAGACGTGCACAAAAACGAGGTATCGAAGGCTGGGTAAAGGTAGGCTTTACCATTAAACCTGACGGCACCGTGAGTGAGATGATGATATTAGAATCTGAACCTGCCGGTATTTTTGACAACATTACCCGCAAAACCGTGACTAAATGGAAATTCAAACCACAGCTATTAAATGGCAAACCAACCGCTAGAGCAGTTGAAAAAACCATACGGTTTAATTTACAGAAATGACTATTTTATCGCCTTATCTACTGACCTTAATTGCACTATTCATTTTCACCGAACAAGCCAACGCGGTCGATTTCTATATATCGGAAAGCGCTTATACACCCACGATAAAAACCAGCCCCCTACAGAACAAATCACAACCGCGCTTAAGTGAAATCGCCTATCGGCAATTCCAACCCATTCAAAAACAAATCTCCGCTGAAAAATACGATCAAGCCATAAATTCATTAAACATGCTCGCAAAGCGCTACCAAGACAAACCCTATGTGTTATCGATTGCCATGAAATCAGCCGCTTATATTTACATCGCACAAGAAGCCTACCCAAAAGCAATCACCTGGATGACCCGCACACTAGCACTATCTGCGATGAGCTCCGCCGAATTACAAACGATTCGTCACGACTTAAGCCAGCTACAATTACAAGCTGAGCAGTACCAAAATGCCGCCAATACCATGAACGATTGGTTAAAATCAGCCCAATCTTCTGAAGTCGGCATCTCTGATTATCAGTTTTTAGCCATTGCAGAATTTCACCTTGAACATTTTCAAGCGTCAAAACAAGCCGCACAAAAAGGCTTATCACTCACCGGTCGATCTTCAGACAACCAAGCTACAGACAAGCAAGCTGCCGAACCACTTTACCAACTCTTACTATCGTGTGACCTCGCGCTAAAACATTACCAAAGCGCCATTAAAACGCTCAAAACACTGGTCAAGCTCAACCCCTCTAAAAAGAACTACTGGCAACAGTTGGCTGGGGTCTATGATGTGCTAGAACAAGCCAAACAAGCGCTCGCAATATTTGAAATAATGGCGCATAAAACCATGCTCAACTCAGAAGCAGAACGAATCCAATACATACAGCGCTTAATTCACCAAAACAATTCATTTAAAGCCGCTAGTCAGTTAACCCACTACCTACAAACAGATAAAGTTAAAAACTCAACAGATAACCGATTACTACTTGCGGACGCATGGGAACGTAGCGGAGAAAACAAAAAAGCTCTTAAGCAATTAAAAAAACTGCCACCAAAACAAGCACTTCCCCGCTTGGTTCAAATTTACGCCAGCGAACAACAATGGCAAAACTTAGCAGAAGTACTGGAACCGCAACTCAAAGACCCCATTACAGAAAATAACGAATCACTCTTCTTGCAGCTAGGTTATGCTCTCAACAAACTAGGCAAGTTTGAAAAGGCTACTCAGGTATTTTCTAAACTTATTAATACAAAAGAAATAAGCACGGAAGCAAAAAAATCAGCCCAAGACTGGCTGGCTTATTTAAAAGCGCAATGATTGCACACCCACCTCGCCCTTTGAAATAAGGGACAATAACACACTTAATTAAGACGGTAACCAATCCAAAGAAGACCTTTTGGGTAGACAGAGTAGAGCTGCTATACCATCCGCTTCTGCCACTATATAGTCACTGAAGACGAAGGTCGAAATGGCCTAATTGTCTAGGTTACGCTTCCTGGCAAAGCGCTAACTAAGGAGTTAAAGCGCTCTTTATAAGTTATCAAAAGCTAGTCTAAATTTTCTATTAAAGTTTTTATGAAAAGGTATCGCTCCCAATCCAGAGCGGCCTTTACTCAATTCTTGAAACTCAAAAATTTGACTTAATAAACGACAATTATTTTTGCCTTTCCATGCGTCTCTGTTGATCGATGGAAGGTGTGATTAATGGCCTCTATAGAGCTCATATTGAACATTTTAACGACGACATCAACCAAGCCGAATAGCAAAGATTTCTGATAGTACGGCCATAAATGGCTCGTTTTGTTTTTTATGAATATAGCAAACGGCTCACTTTGTAACAGAAGAAATTGATAAAATTCAATAAAATCAGTCAGATAATGTTTTTGGCGGTATACATATGAGACCCCCTCATATGTGGGGGATCGTTTTTGGATAAAAGGTATTTTTTTACTTTAAAAACAATATATTATTAGGGAAATTGAAGAGATTACTTGTCATGCATATGAGGGGGTCTCACTATACAAATGTTAGGGCATAAAATAGATGCACAAAATTGCTAAACTATTAATATTTTATTGCTTACTTTTCGCTATTAATGGTTGTGCTACTGTCTACACATTAACTTCTAGCGAAGACCTTGCATGTACCGAGGAATGCTTGATACCAAGTGTTTATTCTGGCACCGCATTTGATTTATGCGGAGTAATGGCTGGCGACGGGGGGCAAGGTGCAGCAATAATGTTCTGGGATTTGTTTTTTAGTGTCCCTGCAGATACATTAGTTCTCCCTTACACAGTATTTAAGCAAATAGAAGATGGCAGTATCAGTAATGGAGAGTCATGCCCAGAAGATATTAGCCCTAACAAGTTTAGCCAGCATCGCCCCAGAAAAGAACCTCTGGGGCTGGACCTCGCTGCTAAAGGCGTTAGGGTGTCCACTTTAGGTGGGTAAGACCTCCAGCCTTAGAAGGATATTGGGAGTACTTTATGGATAGTATTGAAGAACATCAAAAATTACGGCAAAGCTACCTAGATAAAATTCAGTCGCTAGAACCTTTTGATGCTGCATTTCAAATCATAATCTACAACAAAAATCATAGGGAAGTGCACGGTCCATTTGCACAAGAAGAGCTATCAATGTACGAAGCTTTTCCAACTTTATGTTCAGATAAAAGAGTTGATTCTATGCGTAGAGCTGAGCGTTTATTTAATGCTTCTACAGATATGTATAATTTCATTAATGGTACACCGGATAATGAGGCTGCAATAAAAAGGCTTAAAGCAGTTTATCCTGGGTTTAGTGAATCTGTTTATTCTTCTATAATTGGACGCGTTCAATATATGGCTACCAAATAAATGCCTAATAAGTGCAGCCATGTTCGCCCTTCGGGCTGAACCTACGCAAATAGGAAACCCCATGAAAGTAAGAACTTTGATATTTCTTTTGTTAACCCACTTATCCGTAGGTGCAATTGGAGTTACGGTTGGAATATATATTCTTCCTATTCTCATAGCACCTATTGCTCCTACAGAATCCCAAATCACTAAAGTTTCTTCTCGAGCACAATATACGGCAGAATTCAAAAGAGACCTTAAGGATAGTGATTCATTTCATTGGGGTGAAGGTATCGTATCTATTGACTCAGAAATTATTGCGTTAAATGGCAAGCTCGCACCTGGCCCTGACTATAAGCTCTATCTCTCAACTGAATTCGTAGAAACTGAAGTTAAATTTAATCGGTTGAAGTCTACTATGACTCGCGTGGGCGATATTAAGACCTTTGATAATTTCGTCGTAAAAGTATCACCAAGTATCGATCTATCTAAATATAATACTGTCGTCGTTTGGTGCGAGGCCTTTGGCGAGTTTATAACGTCAGCTAAGTACCAATAATGGAAAATCCTCACCTAACCAGTTGCTATTGCAGATTCGCTCTGCTCGCGCCCAAAGCTAGGCGTTAAAGGATTGCTTTCGGGGTAGAGCCGCTATTAAAAACAACCACATTAAGGGCTTTTCTGGCACTTAAGCTAAGTTTTCCTAATGATCGCTTTTGCTCCAGCCTGTGTGAAAACTGTGGTTCATTTCTTGCTATAAATAGTTTATCAATATGAGCAAATAACCTAGCGATTATCACTTCAGAAGC
>Ga0209184_1000460_pt1 | contig 43335 bp, 32 predicted proteins | sample EN8Hudsemesocosm_2_FD_184627 | JGI IMG/M metagenome (GOLD analysis project Ga0209184, IMG submission 184627) | Methane-oxidizing microbial communities from mesocosms in the Hudson Canyon - EN8C Hudson Canyon (SPAdes) (version 2) | ecosystem: Environmental > Aquatic > Marine > Cold seeps | place... | reverse complement strand
CAGCAATGCTTTTTATTCAGAGCCATTTCATGTAATACATTTACCCATCGGTACAGGTAAGCCAGTGGCAGTATGAATAAGCAACGCAAATTAAAGTTTTTTCAACTATCATCTAATTAATGCTAGTAATAAACGAGGGTACAAGAGTGGTTAAATTAAGCAACATCTAATTTGCATCTTAACGGCCAAGCAATAACCAAATCATGATGGATAATTGTTAATAATGAACTCTAGACAACGGAAATTATTTGATAGTGAAACATTGATATGATAATGCGATCATGTGTATTGATTTTGTTATTTCTCCTGCCTATTGGTGTGCGGTCTGCCGAAAGCACAATTGATGTTATTAATTTGGAAATATCACAGTGGTCCGATGCTCAACTAAGCCAGCGCGCAGACACTCTGGCTCTAAAGCTTAAACAATATGTCAATTTTTCCTATCGCACTTATCCACCAGCCCGAGCTATAGAATATTTTAAAAAGGGACGTGTTGCTTGCATTATGGTTAGCAATAAGTATTTGGTAGAAAAATATACGCAACAGACAACCTTATCTTCCTTACCCCTCGCACAGTTGAAATACGTTTACATTAGTAAACAACCGAATAATTTCGATTCTTTTGAGCAATTCGTTAATCAAAAAGTGGGCATATTTCGTGGTGCGAAACTGACCCACCATATTAAGTTTCCAGAAAATACCAAAATCATCGAAGTTAAAGTTTTTGATGACAAGGCTCTTATTAAAATGGTACTGAGTGATAGAATCAATCTTGCCCTTGTTCAGGAGCGAGTGGTGTTATCTTTGCCGGTCGACCAGCAACGTTTACTTTCGCTAAATCCTAAACTGCCACCTGTGCTGATTACCAGGCATATAAATTGTCTTGACAATGAACCCAATAGTATCTTTATCAAACAGATTAATAATGCTTTAACGACACTTAAAAATAATGGCGAGTTAAATCAGATTATGGGGGAAGTGGTGTTTTAGCTTGTATCAGGCAATGGCCAAAGTTTCCAAATCGACCAAGGCGATGTAAACTCTATCGTAACGGTTAGCATTGGACACACAAGAAAATAAACTTAGGTTAAAGGATGATCGTTTTACTGCCAGTGATTGAGCTGTTTTCGGTAATCCCTGGGCATGGTATTTGACCATTTTTTAAATGCTTGGCCGAAGCTGGTAGCGTCTGAGTAGCCCAGCCGGTGTGCGATCTGGGTTATTTGCAAACAAGGGTCTTTTAACAATTCAATTGAACGGCGCAAACGATAGGCGGCAAGAGTTTCACTAAAACTGGTGCCCAATTGTTTTAACTGGCGTTGCAAATTACGTGGATGAACATGAAGTTCGCTGGCGACTAATTGCAGTGTGCAAGGCCCGCTGCGCAACTGGCGCTGGATAATATAATCGACATTGGTTAACAGGTCATTGGATGATTTTTCCCGCAATAATTTCAGATAATTGCTTAACGCCTGACTCAGGTCTTCATTGTCTTGATATTTTTTACGTTCTAAATAACTTTTTGAAAAAACAATGGCATATTCCTCCTCGCTAAAACTAACCTTGCTCATTGCCAAACGTCGATAGGGGAATACGTCTTCTGGGGCTGCGTGAGAAAAGCAGATTTTTTCGGGTCTAAAGTCTGGTCCAATTATAGCTTGCAAGATCTGTATGAGCGTATATATAAATGCTTCAATGAAATGCCGTGCCCCTTCGCGATCTGTACCTTCAAAAAAGGTAAAGGTAAGCCAAGCACTATGGCCAAAGGTTTCCAACTGACAGTCTGCCAATTTCTGCTGAATGCGCATGTTATTGAGCAACACTTTTAGCGCGGTTTTTACATCTGGGGAATGCTCCATCAACAGACCTATAGGTCCTAATATTGACAACTTCTCTTCGCAGCCAATAAGTGCACCCAGATAGAGACAGTTCGTTTTCTCGGCAACGATTTCAAATAAAGAGTAAGCCTTATGCAGATCGATTATATCATCGTAATTGGGATCGGCCAGTTTAACGATATCGATACCCAAAGGTGCAATTATGTCCTCGGGTTCGAGTTCAAACTGACGAATAATTTTAATTATCGGAGTCAAGCTTCTTAATCTGATAACAGACATATCATTATTGTCACATATAAAACATTACTTGTCGTATATAATATATTGATTATTCCTCTTTCGCAATAATATAGATTTATAGTTCTCCGGCAGCATGATAAAAAATGCCTCTCAAATAGGCCAAAACTTAATTGTTCTCAGTAATCGCCTGTTTCTATATAAAGTAGATTGCTTAACCATGGTATTTATCGTCGAGGATTATCAATGATTGAACTGAAAACAGAGGTGGTGGTCGTTGGTTCCGGCTTTGGTGGATCTATTGCGGCCTCAAGACTGGTAGAACAGGGCATTGCCGTTATTTTACTAGAACGTGGCCCTTGGCGTAATACAGTACCCGTCAATTCAATGAATGTTCGAGAACATACAGAATTACCGAGAAAAAGCTTTGGTAATATATTGAGCAATGGTTTGGCAGCCGTTTGTCACCATCGCTGGCTCTGGGGCTCGGGAATAGGCATCAATCGCCGTCGTGGCACTTTTGAATTACATTTTAACAAAGGTTTTACTTCAGTGGCAACGAACCAGGTTGGCGGAGGGAGTCTTATTTGGGGGGGGCTGGTCGACAGACCTCTTGATAATAACTATTGGGATAATGTCGCCGATGGCGTTTCTGAAGAAATTATCGCGCCACACTTTGAACGGGTAAAAGATGAGCTTGGCGTGCACTCAGTAAATGGCCATGGCATCGATTTTCCGCCGAGTTTACTTGATACCCTGCATAATGATGAAAATTTTGACCTGTCGGTAAACGCTGATGTCACCGTTGCCCATAATCTCACTGATAATCTCGACAGTACACAATCAAACTATGGCGTCGAACGAAAGACTTCAAAATTAAAAGAAAGTCTCTCCTTGGGTTGTCTTGATGGCTCCAAGGCGTCAACTGACGCTATATATCTAGCTTCTGCATTAGCAAAGGGCTTAAAGATATTTTCGCAATGCGAGGTGAGGTCTGTGGAGCAAAACAGTGATGGCGGATATTGCGTTTACGCGCGTCACCATGCTTATAAGAAAACCATAAAGATCTCTTGCAAAAAACTAATTATGGCAGCAGGTAGTTACCATACTGTGCGGCTATTGTTGGAAGCACAGCGGGATAAGAAGTTACAACACATGGAGGGCCTCGGCAAAGGGATAGGGGTTAATGGCGATGAAATGTCAATTTTGCTCAATACGGTAATAAGTGAGCAAGAAGAGAACTGTACGGGGTTGTTCACCAACTTCACCATGAAAAACGGCAACAAGTCTCTCCTGCACGGATTTATTAATCCCGATCTACCCTGGCCCGGCAGTAAATTGATGCGACGATTACTTGCGCCAGTACTGCGAAGTTCGATACTGGTATGTATGGGAGAAGATATTGCCAACGGACAAGCCGTTCTCAAAAAGGGCCGGATGGAAATTACTTATTCTCCACGCAAATATGACATCAACCGTATTGCTGCACAAGAAAATGACAGCGTAGCCAAAATCCTTGGCAAAAAATCGATTACTTTTCGAAAAACGGTGACCGCACACATATTTGGTGGTGCCAGAGTCGCTCAGGCAGAAAAAGACGGAGTTGTTGACGGTTACGGTGAGTGTCACCAGAACACTGGCCTTTATATTGTTGATGGTGCCGCAATTCCGAAAGCACCGGGAAGGCCGCCAAGTCTCAATATCGCAGCATGGGCATCACATGTAGCTCAAAATATTATCTCTGGATGTGATGCCAATCATTCCACAACAATTAATGTCGATATCGATCGAATCATCGGGCAGGCAAATGCACCAGAGCTAGCTCTGTTATTTAAGTTATTGCCTGTGACAGATGATATAGTAGCGCGTCCATCAGCTGGGAACTGGAAAATATCCAGGCTGACACCAGAGTCCGTTTGGCTCAAACGTACTTTTAACCGGCTGTTTTGTAAACAACAGTCTGTTGATTTGACGGTTATGGATGCTCCCTTAAAAAAATTGAAGCCCAAGCTTATCAAATTGAATTGCCCAATACTGGCCAATAGCTGGGATGGCAGTGGACTGGTCTATCAAATGGCCATTGAAGTAATGGGAAAACGGATTGCAATACAGATGCGGAAATTGCCTGACTTAGGAGTCTGGTTGCTTCGTTCAGCCGACGAACAACAAATATTGGGTTGGCACCTATTAACCAAATAAATAATTTGAGGATACGCGACTAAATAAACGATTGAAAATATACATTGTAGCATCATTGATAAAGCTACTAGGTTTGAGTCTGTTTTTCGTATTGTGGTTAATATCTGTTCCCGCAAAGGCACAATAAATGATACTGAAGATCAATGATCCCGTGCCCAGTAACGTTAAAATTTACAACGGTTATAAGGAACCCCTGCAGATGTCTATAAGTTTTATCATCTTAGCTTTCCTGTCAAACACATTTACAGTTCATTTATTACCACAAATCTAATGGCAAGTTCGTTAATTGCTAACAAGGTAGCTACCTACCTTACGCGTAGAAGTAAACAGATGGAGTCGGAGCTACTTGTTAATCTGAAGCGCTAAGATATTGTGTTCTAACAGCTATTTAACATCATCAGCTTTTAGCTCACTCTACTTTCCCCTATTTTCCCTAATATAGCTGAAGATTATCAATAGGGGATATTAAACAACTGAATTGCCATAAAAGATTCCTCCTGTCGTAAAACACACATTCAATGTCGTAATATATATAATTTGTTTGTGAGGTAACCCATATCATGAAAACTGAAATAACAAATAGTCCTAAAGTAATAGAGCGTGGATGCTAATTACCACCCAAGAGGTAAATATTACTTAAGCGTTTATTACCTGCAGTAATTTTGATTAGGAGATTCAACCAAAATGAACTCAAATTTATTAAAAACAGCACTAGTCATGAGGTTGCTCGGTTGGGGCTTCTTTCCCACGCTGGTTATCTCACTTTTCTGGTACCCCCATGGATTTGCCTGGGGTATCGAAAACGGCAGTCAATGGCATCCTTACTTGTGGATGATGATGACACTGTATGCTGCCTGGTGTTACTTACTCATAAGAGAAGCAAAAATACCCGCTCAAGCTGGCCTGTTATTTGATTTTGGCATTATAGGCAACGGTCTGCATGGTCTCGTTATGATAGTGCAAACCATTATGATGTGGGAGCATGAAATGCCGCATATGTGGGCAGATATTCCACTGCTATTCTTAATCGTTTTTGCACTTTGGCGTTATCACCCTAAACGACTGGAACTGCATACATAAAAATATTAAAACTGGAACTCTACGTTGTGCACTTATTTCTCAACAGGAGACATGAATCTGTAGGGTTGACACAGCTATAACGTCAAACCAATCAAGTAAACATCATGAAATCATGCAATATCCAAGATAAGGTATTCTAAAATGAAATTGGCGAAAAAATCATCCGTAATATTGTTGACCGCTACACTGGCGTCTGTCATTTGTTTGGACGCTTTAGCGTTTACTAATGAAAACGAGAAATCCACTTTGGAAAAGTCGCAGGTTTCTAGTATTTCCAACAAGAATAAACCAACGTTTTCAACTCACCCCCCTCGACCTCTATGGGGAGATATGCATCTGCATACTCAGTGGTCAGCCGATACTGGGTTGTTCGGAACTGTGGTTGATCCTGAAGGTTCTCTGCGCTTTGCCCGTGGCGAGGAAGTGACGTCAAATACCGGTCAACCGGCAAAGCTGGATCGGCCGTTAGACTTTCTTGCTATCACAGATCATGCCGAGTATATGGGATTAACCGATATGCTTAATACCGGAGATCCTTCATTATTGGCGTCACCAACGGGTAACAAGTGGTACCAGCGGTACAAGGAATTGCAAGGCACTCGAGGCAAAGAGTTTCAAAATTTGGTCTGGGAAATTCTATTTGGTACCGATCATGATGTTATCGGCAATCCCAAAATGGTACGTTCAGTATGGGATCGTTTCATCGATATCATTGAAAAATACAATGAACCAGGCGAGTTTACAACACTTGCTGCTTATGAGTGGACATCCGTGGCCGGTAAACAAGGCAATAATATCCACCGTAACGTAATTTTTCGCGATAATCCTTCATTAACCAAGCAAGTTGTCCCTTTTTCCAGCTTGGATAGTATGGATCCGGAAGATCTATGGAAGTTTATGGCAGCATATGAGAACAAGACCGGTGGCCAAGTCTTGGCTATACCCCATAACGGTAATCTTAGTAACGGCCTTATGTTTCCATGGGCCGGTGGCGAAACCAAGCGGGTTTCCGGTGCCGAAGTTGATGCAAATTATTTGGCTATGCGTCAGCGTTGGGAGCCTCTTTACGAAGTCACCCAAATTAAGGGAGACAGTGAAACGCACCCACTATTATCTCCTAATGACGAATTTGCTGATTTTGAGACCTGGGACACCTTAAATGTATTTGCGGTACCAAATAGGCCAGAATTGTTGCCAGGTCAATATGTCCGTGAAGCATACAAGCAGGGACTGAAATGGCAGAAAATGCTGGGTACAAATCCTTATAAATTTGGTCTGATCGGCTCAACAGATTCTCATAACGGATTTTCTGCCACCCGAGAAGAAAATTATTGGGGTAAATTTATTGCTACTGAGCCTTCCGCCAAACGTTATAAGTACCCTTTTATGGTTAGTAAGGATAAGCCTGAACTCAACATCTATGCCTATCAGGAATCATCGGCGGGTCTCTCTGCTGTATGGGCGACAGAAAATACTCGACCAGCCATTTTTGATGCCTTGAAACGAAAGGAAACCTATGCAACTACCGGTACCCGGTTGACCGTACGTGTTTTTGCCGGTTGGGATTTTAATCAGCAAGATTTACAAACCGATTTTGTTGAACAGGGCTATGCCCGTGGCGTTCCTATGGGCGGCGACTTAAAAAAGGGGCCTGAAGGGAAATCACCACGTTTTATGATCCAGGCTGCTAAGGACACCATTGGTGCAAATTTGGATCGGATGCAAATAGTGAAAGGCTGGATGGGAGCCGATGGTCAGCTGCAGGAACGCGTTTACGATGTGGCCGTATCGGACGACCGAAAAATCAATGTGCAGGGAGTTTGCAATACCTCGGTGGGAAGCACAGTCGACTTGTCAAAACCCAGTTATCAAAACACCATAGGTGCGCCGACACTTGAGGCTTTATGGACTGACCCCGATTTCGATCCTGCGTTATCAGCATTTTATTATGTTCGTGTCATCGAAATCCCCACGCCACGTTGGACTGCATATGACGCAGTGCGCTACAACATAGAAATGCCCGAAGCTGTTAAGCAAACGGTTCAGGATCGCGCTTATTCGTCGCCAATCTGGTACTCGCTATGATCAAAACATTGCTGAAGTCTCGGTTAATCAAAGAACCTTTTGTCCATTTCATTCTTCTGGGGGGAGCCATATTTGCCGGGGCAGAAACACTGATGCCGGTTGATGCCAGTCCCCAAGTGATCAATGTTGCTGCTGGTGAAATAGAAAGGCTAAAACTGAGCTTTCTTAAAAGTCGCCAACGTGCAGCTACCGAAGCAGAATTACAGGGTCTGCTGGAAGATTTACTCCATGAAGAAGTTTTTTATCGTGAAGCCCAAAAACTGGGGCTCGACAGTAATGATACGATTATCCGTCGTCGTTTACGACAAAAATATGAATTTTTGATCGAAGATCAGCTCCAATCAGAACAACCCAGCGATCACGTACTGCAGTTGTACCTGAATGAAAATATGGAGAAATTCAAATCAGAGCAGCAACTTTCTTTTCTACAACTTCATTTTAAGCAGGGAAAGAATTTTAACGGCGAAGAACAGGCTAAAGCGGCTCTAGCTGAAATTCAGAATCAGGCCCTTAGCGACAATGAGGCAAGAGTGCTCGGCGCAAATGGTTTATTACCAGCCCATTATCCGCTCACTGGCATGTTACGTATTGACCAAGATTTTGGTCCCGGCTTCTCTCAAAAGATTGCTGGAGCACAGCAGGTTAGCTGGCAAGGACCATATCGCTCAGAGACTGGCTGGCATCTGGTTAAACTTACCGGTAGGCAAATGTCAGCAACGCCATCATTAGAGGAGGTTCGTAGTACGGTATTGCGTGAATGGCAAACGGAACAGCGAGCACAGCGTCTGGAGCAACGCTTTCAGCAATTAAGCCAGCAATATCAAATAATCTTTGCCAATGCATCTGTGGGGTAACTGGAATGGCAATTTTTTCTTATTTACTAAACCGATATCGTTGCCTGCCAATTTTGCTTTTGGTAACAGCAGCGGTTCAAGCGCATGAAGTTCGCCCTGCGTACCTCGAAGTCAGTGAAGAAAGCACGGGTGATTATGCCATGCTTTGGAAGGTGCCGGCGAAAGCCAATATGCGGATGGGATTGTATTTACAATTACCTAGTCAATGTCAGCAGGTTGGCTTGCCTGACAAACGGATCGAAGATGGGGCTTACCTGGAGCGTTCACGGCTTCATTGTGCCGCAGGACTAGAAGGAAAAGTCATTCGAATTAGTGGTTTGGAGTCAACCCTGACTGACGCCTTGGTTCGCTATGTCCGACAAGACGGCTCTGTTCAGGTCATTCGGGTGTTGCCTCAATCTCCGGTGTTTACTTTACAAACATCTCCTTCGGTCTGGGCGACGATGGGTACTTACCTGCAACTCGGCATGGAACATATTTTAACCGGCTTTGATCATTTGTTGTTTGTATTTGCTCTGATGATATTGGTAAAGAATCGGCGCCGTTTGATAACAACGATATCGGCCTTTACGCTGGCGCACAGTATTACTCTAGTCACGACTACATTGGGCTGGTTCACGCTGTCACAAAAGCCGATAGAAGTAATCATAGTGCTAAGTATTGTGTTTCTGGCCTGTGAAATTATGCGTAGCAGTCGTAGCCAGCCCGGAATAACGTCACGATCTCCATGGTTAATTGCTTTTTGTTTTGGTTTGTTACATGGCTTTGGTTTCGCAGGTGCGCTGATGGAAATTGGCTTGCCACAAACTGATATGCCGATTGCCATTTTGATGTTCAATTTAGGCGTTGAAATCGGACAATTGATATTTATCGTGTGCGCAACTCTATTGATGTGGCTGCTTTGTAAAATTACGGCAGTAAATATGCGCCGTGGAGAAATGCTGCTCAGTTATATGATCGGCAGCTGCGGCACATTTTGGCTATTCGAGATGATGTGATCGACTTTGACCTCAATGTTTAACTTAAAGGAGATTCAGAGTATGCCAAAAATAATCCAAGAGACTGAACTTAACAGTGTTGAACTAAATCGTTCACTAACGTTAGGTGTTTTTAGCATAAACATCCAAATAGGAAGGAGGAAACGATCATGAAAAGAACAATTCTTTTTGTAGATGACTCTCTTTCAATGAGGCAAGTCATGAGCATGGCAATGAAAGCAGAGTACTTTGTCGTAACCACTGCATTTGATGGTCTTGATGGTGTGCATAAGCTAGATGATTGCCTATATGATGTGATTATTTCAGACGTCAATATGCCGAATATGGATGGCATTGCGTTTATAAAAAATGTCAAAGAGCATACTAGAAACAAGTTTGCCAAGGTGATCATGTTAACCACGGTGTGCTCTGAAGAAATTAAAGAAATGGGGCGGGACATTGGCGTTAATGCCTGGGTGGAAAAACCATTTCGTCATGAACAATTGTTAGCTGTGATTAACAAACTACTACGCCAAGTATGACAAGGAATTGTTATTTAACTTTTACAGGCTGTTTTCAATGGTAATCCTGCTGAACAACGCCTGGTTTAGACTGCAAGAGAGCTTCTAGTTAATTATTATGAGAGTAGTAGTTACTTAGAGTTATAAGCTGAAGAAAAGTACTTAAATTATATACAGTCCATTTAACTGTACCTTGTCTGATTTAGTTTACCGAGTACCGTGAAAGCGATAAATAATAATTATATGGGGAAATTATCTTGGGAAGAAGAAACCAAAGTGTGATCGATGAAGAGGTGATGTTCGATGAACATGAAGAACTGGTGTCGACCACAGATAAACGGGGCATAACTACGTATGCTAACGATATTTTTTGTCGGGTTGCAGGTTATCAACCGGAAGAAATAATTGGTAAAAACCATAATATAGTCCGCCACCCTGATATGCCCAAAGCCGCGTTTAAAGATTTATGGACCCATATAGAACAAGGCCGATCTTGGCGTGGCGCGGTAAAGAATCGTTGTAAGGACGGCCGTTATTATTGGGTAGACGCCTTTGTCACGCCCATTTATGAAGAGGGGGTATTGGTTGGCTACCAATCGGTGCGGGTAAAATTGGATCCCCAAGTAAAAGCAAATGCTGAACAAGCCTATCGACGAATTAATCAAGGAAAAGCCATTGAATCTAATTTCAGTCGCCTGGTGGTCAAACATGGTTTATTTGTTTTGTTGAGTGCTCTGCTCATTGTTTTGAGTTTTCAATATAATATTGTCGCATTTTTATTACCACTCTTACCTTTTATGATTTATTTCGACGAATTATTTACTACTCCTCGCTATTTAAATCAATTAAAAGCGGAATACGACAGTGCTTCAAGATGGGTATATTGTGGAACTAAACCCCATAGTGTTGCCGCTTTCCATTTAAAACTCAATGAAGGCAAGATCCGCACCATCATAGGTAGAATTATGGATGGATCACGGTCTTTAGCAATAGTGAGCAGCAACATGTCTGGCGCTGCTCAAAGTACCAAAGCTGGGGTTAAAAAAGAAACCAACGAATTGCACCAAGTCGCAACGGCAATGGAACAAATGGTGATGACTATTAATGAGGTCGCAAGCAGTACCGTTGCCACTTCCTCTAAAATTGTCATTGGTCAAAATGCTTGTCAAGTGGCGGCCGCAACAATGTCAAAAACCATGAGCCAAGTTTCATCATTGGCCATTGAGGTTACCAATTCGGCCGCAGCGGCAGGTGAATTAGCCGAAGAAGCTAAAAAAATTGATGGCATTATACAAGAAATACAAGGCATTGCCGATCAAACCAACTTGCTAGCCTTAAATGCTGCAATTGAAGCTGCTAGAGCGGGAGAGCATGGCCGAGGTTTCTCGGTAGTCGCGGATGAAGTTAGAGCTTTATCGAACCGCACCCACATGGCCACAACGCAAATTCAAACGTCAGTCAACGAGATCCAAAGTACATTGTCTGCTTGGTCAATAACCATGAACCAAGGAAAGGAAGTGGCAGAAACCTGTGTAGAAGAAACAAAACATAGCCAAGAGATTGTAAACCAGGTAGCCGATACTATGACCGAGATTTCTGATTTAACGATCCACATCTCTGCCGCGATTGAAGAACAAGGCGCTGTATCACAAGAAATTAACCGAAACATACTCAATATTAGTGACGCCTCGAAGCAAAACTTAGATGAAGCCGATCTCGTAGAAAAAGAAAGCGATAATATTGTTAAACGGACTAAAAATTTAGCTTCCTTGGGGATCAGTTTTGCAAACAAAAAATAAATGAATTAGTACAGATAAAGAGATTGCTCAAAGATTTATTGAGGTAGTGTCGTGAAAATCAAAACGACAATTATTGTACAATCTTGGCTTTTTTTAAAACCGTAACTTTAGCTTAAGAAAGCCTTGACTCCATCCTTCGGTAAGGAGTTCAAGATAGAAAGGCAAGTTCTAGTCATGCCACTTTTGCCAAACATAAAATTATATTAATGCCAGTCGTATTCCTGGTAACACAATAAGGGAAAACATTTTGCTGCGTTAGAGCTATATCGATCAATATATCAGTTTGTGTTTTTACATAAACTATAGATAAGAAGGAAAAAAATAGTCATGAAAAGAACAATTCTTTTTGTAGATGACTCTCCCTCGATGAGGCAGTCAGCTTATAAATTTTGGTCTAGGATGATTTTGAATAAACATTAACAAGAGATTCTTATGATTAATTTTAAAAGTTTAAAAGTAAAATTTATACTTATTTTTATGGTGTTAGGTCTAATTCCTGCAATAATTATTAGTGTCATTTCAACCATGAATAGCTCAGCAGATGTAACAGGTAAAGTTTATAGTCAGCTAACTTCAATAAATCAGATTAAAAAGCAGGCCATTGAAAATTATTTTGCTGAACGTCAAGGTGATATGGGGGTTCTTATTGATATTGCTGACACCATGCAACAGCAAGCTTTTATGAAACTATCGGCTATAAACAGACTTAAAAAATCTCAGGTTAACGATTATTTTAATAATAATAATGTTCAATTAGAAATTCTGGCAAATGAAAAAAATACCCATCAAGCCATCACTGAACTAGTTAACAATTTTTCGAATAAAAAACAATGGCAAAGTTCACTTAATAAATACGATAAAAACTATAAGCCGTTATTGTCATATTTTGGTTGGTACGACTTTTTTGTCATCAGTTCTAAAGGCACTATTGTTTATTCTGTCACGCGAGAAAGTGATTTAGGGCAAAGAATCCCTCAGGATTTAACCGACAGCTCATTCTATCAAGCATTTAATTTAGCTAAGCAATCGGACTCATCAGACATTCAATTTGCCGATTTTCTTCCTTATGCACCCAGTAATAATGACCCCGCTGCATTTGTGATTAAGCCGGTAGAGGTTAATGGCAAACGAATGGGTTACATTGCCTATCAACAGCCGCTGGATAAAATCAATAGTATTTTAGGTGATAGAGAGGGAATGGGAGAAACGGGAGAGTCATACCTTGTTGGGCAAGATAAACTCATGCGCTCTGACTCTTATTTAAATCCCACAGAATATTCTGTTAAAGCCTCATTTACTAATAAAAATAAAGTGCAAACACAAGCCGCCCATAGTGCATTGAATGGAGAAAAAAACACCAGTATCATCATGGATTATAATGATAATCCCGTCGTCAGTAGTTGGGATTATATTGATGTTGGCAGTGGCGTACGGTGGGCAATAATCTCTGAAATTGATGTCGCCGAAGCATTTAACCCTAAAACCGCTAATAATGAAGATTTTTATAAAAGTTATATTGAAAAGTATGGCTACTATGATTTGTTTTTGGTCAACCCTAATGGTCATATTTTTTATACCGTAACCAAAGAAGCTGATTTTAATACCAATATTTTAACGGGCAAATATTCAAGTTCTAATTTGGGTAGTTTAATTAAAGACATCAACCAAAGTAAGCAATATGGTTTTGTTGATTTTGCTCCTTACGAACCCAGCAATGGTGATCCCGCCGCATTTATTGCACAACCTTTACTAAATCCTGATGGGCAAGCGGCGCTTTATGTTGCTTTGCAGTTACCACTTGAAGGTATACAAACAATCATGGGCATTAGAGAAGGCATGGGAGAAACCGGTGAAAGTTATTTAGTGGGTAATGATTTAAGAATGCGCAGTAACTCATTTCTTGATCCCCAAGGCCATACCGTAAAAGCAAGTTTTACTGGCTCAATCACAAAAAATGGCGTCGACACTGAAGCCGCTAAACGAGCGCTTGCCGGAGAAAAAGGCACCGATATTATTATTGATTATAACGGCAATCCCGTACTTTCGTCTTTTGACCATATTGACTTTGGTCATTTTAACTGGGCCATCTTATCAGAAATGGATGAGCCTGAGGCCTTTGCCTCTATTCATAGTAACACCATCTTTATGATCATATTAATGATGATAATTGTTGCCGTGGTCGGGATGATAGGTTTGTTTGTTGCTAAACGAATTGCTACTCCAATAGTTGAAATTGCGGAAGTCGCACAAAAAGTAGCGAGTGGCGATTTAACCATGAAGGTTGAAAAAACGTCTAATGACGAAGTTGGTCACTTACAAGCCGCTATTGGAAAAATGATAACTAACTTATCTAAAATGGTTGGCAATATTTCGGGGATAGCCATTCAACAAGCCTCTACATCTGAAGAGCTTGCGGCAATAACCACTCAAACGAGTGCTACGGTTACTGAGCAACAGGCGATTTCAGAGCAGCTTGCTACGGCGATGCAGGAAATGGGCGCAACCGTTAATGAGGTTGCAGCCAACACTACAACCACGTCATCGGCAGTCGATAATATTAAAGATAAAGTGAACGATGGCGCGAGTAAGTTGGATGAAACTTATCACTCAATCGTTACTATGACCGAGCATATTCAGCAATCAGAGCAAAGTGTTCAAAAAGTGAGAAGCGACTTCGATCAAGTAGTTAATATTCTCGATGTTATAAAAGGTATTGCTGATCAAACTAATTTATTAGCATTAAATGCCGCGATTGAAGCAGCTAGAGCTGGTGAGCAAGGTCGAGGTTTTGCGGTAGTCGCCGATGAAGTTCGTCAATTAGCACAAAGAACGCAAGTTGCAACCAAAGAAATTGATGATGTGATCAATACTATTATGGTCGGTGCTAATTCTTCTGTAGACGTTATGGCAAGTAGTGTCGAACAAGCCAACTCTGTACAAGAACACGCTAAAGAAGCGAGAGATCTTAATCAAATTATTGCCAGTGATATGAATCAAATTAGCGATTTAAGTGCGCAAATAGCAACGGCAGCAGAAGAGCAATCAGTGGTTGTAGATGAAATTTTGCAAAATGTCGAAACGTTAAATTCTGGTGTAACAGAAACAAGTCAAGCAACGGAGAACATTTCAGAATCAAGCGTAGAACTAGCACGTTTAGCAACCGAATTAGAACAAGAATCATCAGCGTTTAAAACAAAATAACTTGCTAGTAACGTTATGTATTATGAAAAAGAATGTTGATAGATTCAAATGAAGCATGGTGAGCGCCTTTAAAACCATGATTGGGGTGTTTACATAATTTAGGTAACATACTAATCTTATATTTGATTGAGAGAGAAAGAAGATGAATATTTTTTATACTTACATACAACCGGATTCATTCCATTTTACCGGCCTACATGTTTAGAGGAGGAGTGATATGAATTACGTTAGCTATGTTCTGTTGGTTCTGTTGGCCATGGGCTTAGCTCAGCGTCAGGCTTCAGCAGTCGAACAGATCGAAGCTTGGTCCTACTACCCTGCAGCGCCCTTTACCACAGATGAGACAGCCAATACCGGGCTTACGTCTGACTTGGTGGCTTATTTGAATCAGGCTTTGGCGGGACAGTATGAGATTAGCTATACCCTGTTACCTAGGGCAAGGTTGAACATGATGTTGGAGAACGACGAACAGGCCGTGGTACTTTTTGCGCCTTCGGTCATATTCGGTGGCCTCAACAGAGGTACCTATTTGTGGAGCGAAGCACTGTTTGAGGATCGGCAGGAGATACTGTCGCGAATGGATGCACCTTTCGAGCTTGATGGGCCGGCTTCACTGGTCGGCCAAAGTATTGCTGCCATGCGCGGGCATGCTTATCCACAGATAGCCTGCGAGGTGGAGTCTGGGCAGATAATACTCCATCGCGCCCACAACGAAGGCTCGCTGATCGGCATGTTGCGTTTAAAGCATGTGGACGTGATTACGCTGCCGAACTCCACCATTAGCTACTTTATGAAGAAGGACCTCAGCCTCAAACCCCTAGTGCATTTTTCCAGAAACAGTCTAAGCACCTATACCAGGCACCTGATGTTCCAGCAGGGTATGGAAAATCAGCGTGATGATTTCAATCAGGTGCTGCTCAAGATGCCGACTGATCCGCATTGGATCGAAATTCTGCAGAAATATGGCCTGAAACCGATCATTGCCGAGTGAGATATAGGGTTTTTGCACAAAACCCCTATTACTAGCCCTTAGAATTTAGGAGTTAATCATGGAAATAGATGAAGATAAAATAGATGAAGCTGCTTTAGGTTTGATGTACCTCACATTGCATGATCACTTTCGAGCATGGAAACAGATCGACTGGGAAGTGACTAATAGGTTACACGAAAAAGGCTTAATTTGTGATCCTGATGGTAAAAGCAAATCTGTCATTTTGACAGATGAAGGGCTTAAGCAGTCTGAAGTGTTGTTTAATAAACTATTCGCAAAAAACCAATAGTAGACTGAATTATTGTATCAACTTTTTTGTGACAAAAATCTCCCCCCCCTATGGCTCTTTGGGGGCGAAACCGCCATAGAGTTTATAGTCTAAAAAAAATTTATCCCATAGTTTCTAAGGCGGATTGCATGCACTCATGAATGATTATAACAGTCAATAGATTGTTATAATCATTTTCCAGTATTACTTGCTCATCATTAAAATATGTCGACTCCGGCCGAGGCCAATTGTGAGTTTGAAAAAAACAGATCAATAATATGAAAAATAGTTTAATACTCAATTAAATGTATTTATTTGGAGGATAAGTATCTATCATCAACTCGTGATAGTTACATAGCAAAGTATATTGATAAGCCTGAAAAATTTGAACAAAAACTGGGATGTTAACGATGTTTGTATCCGTTTGTATCTGTAAGTGATGATTTTCAAAATCGTTGCAACATATGGAAACGGTTATCGCTTTTGTTAAATTATATAGTGAAGCCTTAGTTGTATCGGAGGTTCACATGAATAAATTCGTTTCATTAATCAGTCTATGTACTATCATAACATTTGGTTCACCTGCCTTTTCTCAATCACAAGCGGTTAGCCAGTTCAATAGTTGGCATAACATTAATGCTAAAGTACCCACCTCGCAAGCCGTGAATAGTCGAGTCTCTACCGGTCATCAACTTAGCACTGATATTGCTCAATTGAGAAAACTTCTACTAGGAAGTAATGACTACTTCGTTATTAGTTTGCCATTGCCCGATGGTCGCTTTGTAGATTTTAGCATTGCCCTTTCTTCGGTAGTTGCTCAGCAGTTGACTGATAATTATCCCGAAATTCGAACTTTTAGTGGTTATCAAATCAATAATCCACAAAACAACGGTCGTTTTGATATTAGTCCGCAAGGATTTCATGGCATGTTTCATTATGGTGACAAGGTTGTTTTTATTGATCCCAAATATCGGCATAATAATGAACAATATATCAGCTATTTTCGTAAAGATTCATTACATCTAAGCGATAAGGCATTGTTAAAACAGTTACCGCCTAAAAAAAAATCAATTAATTTTGAACCGAAATATCGCTTTAATAGCGAGATGACAACAACTCAAAATCAAACAAGCCTTAAAACTTATCGTCTAGCAATTTCAGCCACGGGCGAATATACCCAATTCCATCAAGGAACTAAGGCATCGGCACTTGCAGCTTTGATAACGCTTGTTAATCGATTGAATGATGTTTATCAGCGGGACTTGGCTATCAAGCTAGAACTCGTGGCCAATAACGATGCAATTATTTATACTGACCCTGCAACCGACCCTTTCAGCAATACCGATACTGATGGCGAAATTAATACTGAGGTCATTAACAAGGCTATTGGCAGCAATAGTTATGATATTGGCCATGTTGTTAATACCAATGGCGGTGGATTAGCGGGATTTGGGGTTGTATGTGATAGTGTCAGCAAAGGTGATGGCGTTACTGGCGATAGAAATCCAACAGGAGATGTCTTTAATATTGATTATGTTGCCCATGAAATTGGTCACCAATTCATGGCGGATCATACTTTCAATGGTTCAGGTGGAGCCTGTGAAGGTAACCGCGTTGGAGAATCTGCTTATGAGCCGGGTAGTGCATCAACTATAATGGGATATGCTGGTATTTGTGGTAGTCAAAATATGCAAAACAATTCTGATCCATACTTTCATACCCATTCTATCGATCAAATCAAAAACTTTACTACCACAGGAACAGGAAAAACTTGTGGCTCAGTCTCTACATCTACCAACAATATTCCAGTAGTTGATGCAGGGAATGATTACACTATACCTGCGCGTACACCATTTATCTTAAAAGGCAGTGCCACTGATGAAGATAGTGAAGACATCTTAAGCTACAGTTGGGAACAATATAATTTGGGTGAGTCTAGCAAGTCTGCTGCTGATCAGATAGATGATGGTAATAGACCTTTGTTCAGAACTTGGAGCCCAATCTCTAAGGCAAGTCGAACTTTGCCACGCCTAGCAGATATTGTAGCTAACAAAATCACCATTGGCGAAACTTATGCAACCACAACAAGGGCGCTGAATTTCCGATTACTGGTGCGTGATAATAGAGGCGGTGTTAGCTTTGACAGTATGAAGATCAATGTCATCGATAAATCTGAAACATTTGCTGTGACCTCTCCTACCTCTGGTATTACCTGGTCAGGTAATAAACAATGGGTTAGCTGGAACGTAGCGGGCAGTGACAGTTCACCTATCTCTTGTAGCTCAGTTAACATCGAACTTTCTACTAATGGCGGTATGGATTTTGATCAAAGTTTAGCTTCACAAATTGCAAATAATGGTAGTGCTGAAGTGACAATTCCTAATGGTTACTCTAATCAAAGCAGGGTACGAGTGTCTTGTGCGGATAATATTTTCTTTGCTATAAACCAAGGTGATTTCATCATCAACACCTCTGACTCTGATAACTCAGAAAAAATCATCATTAGTGGCCAGCAAGATATCATTATAGATGAAGATGCTAGCATCGAAATTACGACGGACATGTTTACTTACGAAAATACAAGTGCTGATAAGATTTCTGTATTACCGGGTGCTAATTATCAGACCGATGGCGTTAAAGTGATACCCGAGAGTAACTTTAATGGACTGTTAATGGTAACTGTAAAGGCAAGTCAAGGGGCTGATGTCAGTACTGAGTATGTGGTAAAGGCCATGGTTGCAGCCATTAATGATGTTCCCGTTACGAATGCCGATGACTTTTTTGTTATTCAGGGCAGCGTAAATAATGTATTTGATATTTTGGCTAACGATAGTGACATAGACCAAGGAGACATACTCATCATTAAAGGTTTTAATTACAACGGGTCAGGCAGTGTCTCAATTGTTGATAATAAACTAAGTTACACTCCTAGCACCAATTATAGTGGCGCAGAAACCTTAACTTATACTGTTTCAGATACAGGGCAAGCAGAGTCAACCGCAACCGTAAATATTTCTGTATCACCATCAAGTAATACGCCAAATGTAAATAACGACGGTGAAAATAGCTCTGCCTCGTCAGGTGGTAGCATGTATTGGTTGTTTGCACTCAGTTGGTTAGTATTTTCTTGTCGTCATATAAATGGTTATAGGCAGATAAGTTGAAATATTTATTGCTGGTATTGTTATCGACACCTCTCTTTGCTTGCCATTTTTATAATAGCAGTGATAGCGAAAATAAGGTTGAATTCGCAGTAGAGTTAGCGCTGGATAAGGCAATTGCTAACAAGGATTTCAGATTTTTTGCAACATCTGGTCGACGCATCACTTTACCCGGAGTTATTGAAAATGAAAAAGAGTTATTGATATCTCAATGTGGCGTTAAATTTATGCCTGATACAGGTGATGTGCTTAAGTCTGAGCAACAGCGGATGGAACGAAAGCTAAAGGTCGTTTATATGACGGAATATAACCAGCGAATAATGAGGTCTTGCCGCAAAAGAAAATAAAGACAGGGGGTTAGGATTTTCCTATTCGTAAAAGTAGCAGCTTTGGTCTAGTCTTAACTCTAATAAGTAAACGACTCCTTTGATTTTCACCATTTGAAAAAGGGCCGTTGCTTAGATGAGTTAGTTTAATAAATTTGGTCGGCTTGTTAATAACGGATACTTTTAACGGGATAAGTAAAACGTTTAATATAAATAATATCCAGAATAAAACGTATATTTCATTAAGATAGAGAGTCAGGAGGGCTTAAGCTGCGCCAAGACGTTTAATGCTGAATAATGATGTAGGTTTTAACATGAAATATACATGCTATATTTTTTTAATCGCCTTTCTAGTACCTAATACCTTTGCCCAATCAATGAGTGAGTTGAAGATAGCAACTTATCTCGAACCTCCCTTTGTCGACCTTGTTGATAACAAGTTTGTCGGAGAAGATATTACCCTAGTTAAGGCTTTGGCTGGGGCGGTTCATTTAGAGCCGGTATTTATTCTATGTCCGTTTGTTCGTTGCGAGGCACTGGTTAAAACTGGGAAGGCCGATATGATAATTTCGGTACGGAAAACAAGTATTCGTATGAAAGATATGATTTTTTTGAAGCCTGCAATATTTATTCAAAAAAAACCTATTCGGTTTTACCTAAACAAAGATTCAAATTTGAAAGTTGACAGTTATAAAGACTTGAACGGCTTAGTGATTGGTACAGTACGAGGCTCTACTTATTACGATGAATTTGATCAAGATGCTTCACTGGTTAAAGTGCAGACAACAAACCGTCAGCAGCTGCTCGGTATGCTAGCCGCAAATAGAATTGATACCTTCTTGGAGCGGGAAGAATTGATAATTCCACTGATGTCGGGGGGCTCTTATATCAATAAGTTTAAACTGGCGATGTATAAATACGAAAAATCGGTTGAAGGTTTTATCGCGATATCAAAGTATTCAAAAATAGCGGACTATGGTGCTAAACTATCCAACGAATTGGCTAAAATACTTGCCGGTAAAAACAAAGAAATAATTTTAAATGATAGAAAGACAGATTATTAAAAAACAACTCGTTTTGAACAACAGAGTGAACAATCAATAAAGCGACTCCTCCCTAAAATTCGTTTAATCTAATTGGAAATTTTTAGCGGCAACGTCATGGTGAAACAGGCTCCTCCCAACCGGCTATCATCGATATATATATCTCCCTTATGCTTATCCACAATAGACTGGACTATTGCCAGACCTAAGCCTGTGCCCCCCGAATCCCTTGAACGGCTGTTATCCAACCTTGTAAAGGGTTCAAAAATGCGCTCTCGTTTTCCTGGTGGGATCCCCGGTCCATCGTCTTCAATGCTAACAGTGAGTGTAGTGTTTTCTATTGTTACTGTTATCAGGCATTGCTTTTGAGCGTACCTGCCTGCATTTCTGACCAAATTGATTAATGCCCGGGTAAATAAGGTCGGTTCTACCCAAACCAAACAGTTATTTTGGGCTTTGAGATCGAATGTGATTTTAGGATAAAAATCTGCGGTTTTATTTATAGCTATTTGACATAGTTCAGCGATATCATTCGACTCTTTTTTTAGCGGAGACAAGCTGTCTTTGATACGCGAATAACTTAATAATTCTGAGACCAGATATCCTAAATCCGTTAATCCTGTATCCAATTTTTGTCTGGCTTCAACTTGAATAGGATCGTCACTTTTATCTAGTAGCTCCATGGCAAACTGCATAAATGCCAAAGGGCTCCTGAATTCATGAGCAATGCCATACATTAAATCTCGCTTGGTATCTATCTGCTTTTGCTTTTCTTCCTCCAGAATATGAATCTGTTGTAATACATTATGTTTATATTCGCGCTGCTCTTTGCTTTGGCGCGAGAGCATATAGATAAGCAATGACAAATTAACCAAAACAGTTAAAAACCATGATGTCCATTCGGTTATATAGTCATAAAATGACAGAACAGGTAAAGGACCTATGGCTAAAACATTGTTTTCATCAATAAAGGGGTAAACATAGAAACGCTTGATATCCTTTATCATATGTTTACTGGTGCCAAGCTCAAAGAGGGACGTGATCGCTGGGTCTATGTTGGTATCTGCTCGGTTGATGACAACCACTCGGCTACCTAGTTGATAAGACAATGTTTTTGCCAAAACGGGCCATCTATTGGCGGGCTCATCATGAAAAAAAGCTTGTGCTTCGCGACCTACATTTTCCAACTTACTATCATGTGCATTAGCAACAATATCATCTAAGTAATCGTAAACGTATACCTGAGCTACTAGTAGTGTAAATATATTAACCACAAAAAATAGTAGAATATATGAAAAGTATTTTTTCATTATGGAACCAACATATAACCTTGGTTACGGATAGTTTTAATGATTTGAGATTCTTTGGATACATCGCCAAGTTTTTTTCTTAATCGGCAAATACGTAAATCAATGGACCTGTCTATGCCGTCGTATTCAAAGCCATAAATTTTTTCAAAAAGTTCGTCACGGCTCAATGGGTTACCTAGGTTATTGGCTAGCAGCAGCAATAATTCATATTCGGCACTCGTTAAAATTATAGAGCAATTACCTTGTTTGACTATGCGCTCATTGAGATCTATTTCAAAACAACCAGAGAGAAATTTAAGTGTTTTCCTAGCCTGTTTTTTTTCAATAATGACGTTGCGACGAAGCTGTGCACGGATATGGGCAAGCAGAAACCTAGGCTTGACCGGCTTGCACAGATAATCATCAGCACCAACTTCGAGACCAACAATTTCGTCTACTTCGTCACCTAATGCCGTCAGCATAATGATAGGACCATAATATTTGTCTCTTACTTGCTTACATATAGTCAAGCCGTCAATTTCGGGCAACATGATATCCAGTAGCACAAGATCTGGGCTTTCTTCAATGATTCTGGCATGAGCATGTGCTCCTGAGTGTTCGACAATAACATCAAAATTATTCTCTTTAAGATACAAACTCACCACATCGGTGAAGTTTTTATCGTCATCGATCAGGAGTATTTTTTCTGCTTTCATCATCTATAAAAACTTGCTTCGTTGTACTATTAGGCTAGCTGATATTTTCGGTAATGAATATGTTTTCTATTATATTTATTTTATCTAAGACTTGTTTTTTTCAAACGCGTCTTGCTTTTCTACCATTTTTCTACTGCTTTATTCCTTTATTTTGTATTGTTTCAGTTTTGTTTCAACATGCATACAATTTGAAACGGTACAAATAGCAGAATTTATTTATAACTAATACCAGCCAGAAGGATAAGAGGTTAATAAATGAACAGGGAGTCGATAATGAAATTAAAATGAGGTAGAGGTAGATAAATGAAACATAATAAAATAAGTATTCCAGCAGTAATAACGGCAACGCTTTTAGCGACAGTAGCAGTAACGGCCTGCGCAGCAGTCACTATTGATAGTGCTTTACCCCAAGCCCATGATTGCAACACTGCACTTTTAGTCCGTGCTAATGCCAATATGACTTCTCAACAGCTGAATGATAGCTGTAACAAAATGACCACAGAAACGAGCTACTTCCACCAACGCCTTGAAACTAATGGGCTACCTATTGCAAATGACACAAATGATACCTTAGAGGTGTATCTATTTGGTAGCGAGCAAGATTACAAGAGTCAAGCCAGGGGGCTTTTCGACGTAACAACTGATAATGGAGGTCAGTATTTAGAAGGTGATGCGCAATATGAATCAATTTTTCTTGCCTATCAGCTTCCCAGTGGAGATGTTTGGAATCTTGAACACGAATATGTACATTATCTGGACGGCCGGTTTGTTATGGAAGGTGGCTATACCAAATATCCTGCAAACTCGGTTTGGTGGTCTGAAGGTCTAGGCGAATACATATCTGCTAAAGATAACCTAGCTTCTGCTTTGAAATTGGCCAAGCCTGAAGGGGGCCATCGCAGCTTAGCTGCAGTATTTGCTACCACGTATAGCAATACCATTACCGAACAGTATGATTGGGGTTATTTAGGGGTTCGCTTTATGTTTGAAAAACATATGCCTCAAGTACTTGAATTGCGAGATATTATGCGAGCTGGTAACTATAGCGACTACCAAAGTAAGTTAACCCAGTGGGGGCCGGAGTTTGAACAAGAGTGGCAAAACTGGTTGATCATATTAGCAGGAGGAACTGTTGAACCAGTTGACCCGGTAGAACCGCCAACAGGAGCTACAGGAGTTTTGATTGACAAAACTATTTCAGCAAAACGCCGTAATTGGTATGACGATAGCGTCGTTATAGCAACATCAGGTACGTTAACTATATCTATCAGTGGTGGTAGCGGTGATGGTGATCTTTATGTGCAAAAAGGCAATGCCCCAACAACGCGCTATTATGACTGTCGTCCATATAAAGAAGGTAACGAAGAAACCTGTGAGATGAATGTTTCGCCTGGTACCTACTATTTAGGTGTTAGAGCATATTCAAGCTTTAATGATGTGCAACTCACTGTTAATTTTCAATAAAGCGTAGTGTAATTTTATTTGCCATGTCTTGGCGTTTAACTGCCATGACATGGCTTTTTGATTGTCAAAATAGCCATCGAAATCACCTATCAGGACGTTATAATGTTACAAGTTATCAAATTATCACTGATTTTTTTATTGGTTAATTTAACCAGCCAGAGTTGTGCAGCAGAAAGTATGACTCAAAAAAATCTAGATCAAATATACCAAGAAGCCAATGAGCTTAATAAGCAAATTTTTATTCAAGTGGATGATAAAGCTGCGACAAATCAAACCAAGTTAAAGTCTATCATGCAAAGCTATATTCCAAAACAGGGAGTGATTTTTACCCTGATCTCTGAACTAGAAGATATTTATCTTCAGCATAGAGCACACAACAATATTGAATTAGGTCATGAGTACGGTCTTGGGGCGAGCGAGCATAAAGATTTACCTGATGAGCAAAAAAACTATCTTGTATTGAAAGATATCTCTCATAAATTGCGTGATATGCAAAAAGCTTCAAATCACTTACAAAGCGAAAGTAAGTTAGCAAAAACAGAACTTGAAAAAGATCAAATTGATGCTCGGCTCAGACAAGTGCAAAAGCAGAAGGATGCACTGCATATTGAAAAGAAAAATTTAATAAAAAGGCGTGCTGAAGGAGATTATTCATTTGGGTTAGTAGAACAAACACAATTTACCTCTGAGCAAAAAGTAGCGGAGGATAACCGCAAAGATTTTTTCCAAAAAACCACTCAGGCCATTTTGGCGGTATTGTGTCAACAACGTCAGGTTTTACCTTCAATGCCGAGATCAGAAAACATCTCTTTGGTATTGCAACAGGGAGGCGATAAAGTGCAAGAAAGATATCGTGACAGTATCATGTCGTTCACGTTGGAAAATGTTAGCACTTGCGTCCGTGCTGAAATAAGCACTAACGAATTATTCAATAATTCAGTACGTTATCAATTCTGATAGGAGCTTTGCATCCTGTAATCGCTGAACTTTCAAGAACAGAGCTTGTTAAATAATCTTTAACTGATTTAATCAGTGTTTACATGCAAGTTTTATTACTCTTTTTTCAATTGGTTAGGTTGCGACTTTTTTACTTTCATTAGACTGGTTGGTCATGAGCAAAGCAATATTCACAAAACAAGACGTTTTACACGCACGCCCTGCGGCAGTTTTTAGCAGCCCGAAAACGGTGTTGAGCCAAACATTTATGAGACAAAGAAAAATTGACCAAGAAAAAGAAATGGCTCACTGTCAGCTGGTCGTACAGGGGAAACAGTTGGTACTAAAGGAGCAAAGTGACCGCTACATGGTCTTTATAACCCCAGGGATAGAGCTAATAATTGAAATTCATCATGAATTTATCAGTTATATTTGGATTTTATCTTTTCAGGCAACTGAGCAGAATATTAATAATTTCATTACTACCATCCCCGATAACTGGTTACACGAATTCCCCGGAAAATTACTGAACAAAACCTGTATTTCTTTTGAAAACAAACACCAAGATGATGCCCCTGTTAAACAGCTTAAGCGTATTTTTGGTGATCATCAATTGATTGGTAACTTGGTAGAAAATGACTCTGCGTGCGTCTGGACTAGCTTTTATCGTGATAAGAACACTGACTTGTTACGCTTTTACGTTGAAGATATAGCTTTAGGACCTAGGCGAACCGGTAGGTTAGCGCAAAATTTAATTGATTTAGAAAACTATCGTAGCATGGCCGCCATTGCTTTCCCTATTGCCGAAGAGATTACCTTTGAGCTAGAAGATAAAGAACTAAGCTTAGCCAAAATCATCAAACAAATAGCCAATGCCTCTAATACCTTAGCAGAAAAGGAATTGTTACGACAATTACTTAATTTATCGGTGATCAGTGAAGAATGGCGCAGTAAATCGGCGCACAGATTTTCAGCCACCGATGCTTATCGAAAAATTATTGAAGATCGGTTGATCGAACTTGATGAAAAAAAAGTACTGGGTTATCAACCCATTTCTAAATTTTTAATCCGGGCAACCATGCCAACATTTCGAACTTGTGATGCAGCCAACGAACGGCTTAATTTATTTATTTTAAGAATCGATCGCGCGATTGCATTGCTCAGTACCCGTATAAGAGTGACGGTTGAGGAACAAAATCAGGCCTTATTACATTCTGCTAATACACAGAGCAAACAACAAATGATTTTACAGGAAACGATTGAAGCCTTTTCTATTGTTGCCATTAGTTATTATGCCGGTTCGTTAATCAAGTACTTGCTCGAAGCCTTAAAACACTCTGGAGTTGCGATTGATCCCTATCGTTGGACCGGAATACTTTTGCCCGTTATCTTTATTAGCACTTTATTCTCCATGCGATTTTTGCGCAAACGAATATCAAAAAAGCTGTCCCAGTTAAATTTGTCTGCGGCAAAGTCTAAACGCTAATCGTATTTGATGCGTGTTAGACAATACCAATCATATTCGTTTATGGCTCATATGCAATTGTTCAAATACTAATATTTATGTTCAAGGCCATTATCAATTTAATGTATCTAGGTTGACATGAAACTGTTGTTTTTTTGACTCATTTAGGATGAATAACATAAACACAAGGTAATTTGATTTAGGTTGTTTTTTGTATATAAATGCTTGCCGTTAAAAGAGAAACAATAAATTCAGTTGTTTCTCTTTTTTTTTCCATGTTTTGTTATGCATGTTTATTGGGTATTTATTTAAGACGATGATTTTCATATATAAATATGTATCAAGAATGTTTCAAGAACACTTCTAGGTGAAACATTCTGAAACGGTTCTGCTAGTAATTATCGTTTAAGGTTTGTTTTGAAGGAATTATCGGTTGAGTCACTGTGTAGGCTACTTCCGTTGAAGTTAGAAAATCAATTTCTGAGATAGCCGTTATTCGTTTGAGCATTTATTAAACGGAAACAGTAATACCTTAAAGTAGTAGAGAACAACCATGAAACACTTAGATACTCAAGCAAGTCAATATATTGAAGACTCTAACCCCTGCAACGCTTTTGAAAGTGTGCCATCTAAGGTTGAGGCATCTGAAAATATACTTGTCAGTCAAAAAGTACTCCCCCATCGTTGTGTTGATAATCAGAATACTTCATCTGTAGATGAAGCGTCTTTTGTACTCGGTTATAACTAATCTTCAGCCATTTTCTTAAAGAGCAAGAGTCTGGTGTCTAGGCTCTATATCGTTATTTTATTCGTATAAGCACTTTGCTTTAATTTGGGCTTTTAAATGAAAAATTTTTTATTGCTATCATCATTTGCTGAACATATTGATTTTATTGTCGGTGAAATACAGCGAATTCTTGATGCAAATAATACCGACAGTTTGCTGATCATCGCTGGTGGCCTTAAATCTCCTTTTGCAGACGATATTGAATATGCCTACCGGCCTAATCACTATATTAAGCGTTGGTTGCCTGAAAATATTCAACCGGGTGTTTTTGTCTATGTTTGCCTCAATAGTACAAAACCGATCTTATTTTTTCCGTCTCAGGATGATTTTTGGAATAAAAGTAATGAATTACCTGAGTTTGGTTGGGTTGATGCCTTTAAGGTTATCCATTATCGCACTGAAACAGAGCTTAAAGAATTATTATCGGCCAATCTGAACCATTTGGTGGTGTTGGGGGATGCTGACGATTGTCAGTTAGATTTGAAGGCGACACAGGTAAATCCTGACTGGCTGATTGAAGCCATAGATTTACAGCGCGCCAGAAAAACTCCCTATGAGATTGAGTGCTTAAAACGGGCTAATGAAAGGGCGGTTAAGGGCCATTTAGCGAGTCGGAACGCTTTTGAGGCTGGGCAAAGTGAATACCAAATTTACGCTGCCTTTTTAATGGCGACTCAACATCGAGAAATGGATATTCCCTATGAGCCAACTGTGGCGCTGAACAGTCATTGTTCAATTTTGCATTATCTAGATTTGGACGCCACATTACCAGGCAGGCGGTATTCATGTTTGATTGATGGCGGAGCTTCTTATTTAGGCTATGCGTCAGATATTTGCCGTACTTACTGTAATGATGACTCTATTTTTGCTGAGCTGATTCATGGACTGGATGATATCCAACAAAGCTTAGTGCAAGCCGCACGGCCAGGTGTTAGTTATGTCGATTTGCATCGTGAAGCTCATTTGGAAATAGCAGCTCTACTGATTGAAGGTGGAGTGATTTTATCAACATCGGCAGAGTCAGCCGTATCACAAGGTTTGACCGCCAGCTTTTTCCCCCATGGACTCGGCCACTTCATCGGTACACAAGTACATGAACGTGGAGGTTTATTGGGAAAAAGTGCTGCACCAGACATGCTAAATGAAAAACTCAACGCATATTTAAGGCTAACACGCACCATCGAAGCAGGTTTTGTTTTCACGATAGAACCGGGAATTTACTTTAACTCTGTGTTGTTGAAGCCATTAAAAGATAGCAAAAACCACAAGCAAATCAACTGGTCAATAGTGGGGCAGTTAATGCCTTATGGCGGCATACGCATCGAAGATGTGGTAACTGCTAATGCCCAAGGAGCTATCAATTTAACACGAAACGCATTTCGGTCTGTTAGTAATTCTCTGTAGAACGATAAATAGACCTATCACCGTATTTGTCCAATTGCAGGCAGATTAAATTATTGGCACATCGCTGATTTTTAAAGCAATAAAGCAATAAAACAATAAGTTCAAGAGATATAAGAGAGATATTAAATATGAAACAATGTATTACCTTTCGTCGAAAGCAGCGCTTATTAGCGACAGTCATAGCTGCGACTATCACTGGCGTAACCGTTGCGCCAGTTATGGCAGCTGAACAAACGTCTGAAAAAGAAATTGAATCGATCACTGTTACCGGTTCGCGTATTGTTAAGGAAGACTTTGCCTTTTCTAATCCTGTTGTCACCGTAAACAGTGAAGCTATTGAGCAATCGGGTGTCACTAATATGAGCGAGTTCCTGGCAAAATTGCCTGCGCTTGCTGCCTCATCAACGTCATTTGATTCAGGAGCAGACACTAGCGGTGCTGGTCTTAGCTTTTTGAATTTAAGAAACCTTGGTACTAACCGAACCCTAGTATTGGTTAACGGCCGTCGCCATGTCGCCGGAGAGCAGGGCTCTGCCGCTGTTGATATCAATAGTATTCCAGTTAATTTGATTGACCGTGTTGAAGTACTGACGGGTGGTGCATCGGCTCTTTATGGCGCCGATGGTGTCTCGGGAGTGGTTAACTTCATAATGAAAAGGGACTATGAAGGTTTTGATATTAGTGCTCGTACCGGCCAGTCGGATCATGGTGACGCTCAGTCAAACTTATTGAGTATTACTTGGGGGAAAAATTTTGATGCCGGTAATATTACTTTGGCATTTGAACATTCACAAGAACAACGTTTAGACCGTGAAGCACGTGATTTTTCTTCCGCTAACAACAGAGTTTCTTTTCTTGATAATCCGGCAGATGCAAATGACGATCCAAATGTACCTGATCAAATTCCATTTAACGATGTGCGTTATTATGATAGTGCTCCGGGTAGTGCAATCTGGACTGCTTGGTCTGATCCTGATTATGTTCCGGAATTTTTGGGTAACGGTAGTCCATGGGCTCATGGTGCAGGTGTATTGAGTTCGTACTTTACCCAAGGTGGTTCAGGTGTTTCTACAACACTTTACCGTACTGACTTGCAGCCTAAAGTTGAAACAAATTCTATTAATGCCTTGATAAACTATGAATTATTCGATGCTGTAAACTTTTATTCTGAATTCAAATATGTACGTAGTGAGGCGGAGGTATTATCAGAGCCAAATTTTGATTTATATGTTGATTTGGATGTTACAAATAACCCTTTTGCACCTCAAAACATCAAAGACTCGGCGATTACAAATGGCGGTGGTTGGTTAACTTATAGTCGAGATCACTTAGAGTTAGGTACCTTAGGTGGCGATAATAATCGAGATACAGTACGTGCGGTTTTAGGATTTGAAGGTGAGTTCAACAATGGCTTCACTTGGGATGTATCCTATGTGTATGGTCAAACAAAATCGGATGAACAACAATCAAATGTAAGAATCAATGATCGCTGGAATGCAGGTATTGATGCGGTGGTTGACCCTACTACGGGGAATTATGTTTGTGCATCAGACCTAGGGCCAACGAGTGAAAGTGATACTTTCACTATGGGAGCCAACAGTGGTTGCCAAGTCATTAATATATTTGGTGCTGGTACTATTAGTCAAGAGGCTGCCGAGTGGGCCGCTTTAGATCTATTAAGCCAATCAACCATTAAACAGCAAGTGATGTCAGGCTATATTACTGGAGACTCAGCAGAATATTTTGAGCTACCCGCTGGCGCTATTGATTTTTCAGTTGGCGCAGAGTGGCGCAAAGAAGAAAGCGATTATAATCCTCCTGCCGAGTATCAAAAAGGTTTTACCGATGTCGGTCGTATAGCAGCATTACGCGGTGAGTTTTCCGTTCGAGAAGTTTTTGGCGAAGTAAGCATTCCTGTGTTAGAAGGTATAACACTTGCTCAAAGTTTATATATTGATGCTGCTGTGCGTTATTCTGACTATTCAACAATAGGTGATGCAACTACCTGGAAATATGGTTTATCCTGGGCACCCATTGATGACATATTAGTGCGAGGTACCGTATCAAAAGCAACGCGGGCACCTAACATTGGCGAATTATTCGCGGCAGAAAGTGATTCATTAGTCATTATTTATGATCCATGTGATAGCGCTAGAATCGATGAAGGTACGGAGTTTCGTGAAAAAAATTGTGCAACGTTATTATCAAGTTATGGTGTAGCAGATCCTAGTTCTTATTTGGATCCAAACCATGAATCTGTTCGCGGTCGTACTTCTGGTAATGGTAATTTATCGGAAGAAGATGCAAAAAGTAGAACTTTAGGTGTGGTATTCAAACCTCGTTTTATTAATAATTTTAATTTTTCTATTGATTGGTATGACATAGAAATTACTAAAGCTATTACGACCCCAACGCCTGGTGATGCAGCTAAGCTTTGTGTGGATTTAGAATCTTTAGATAATCCATTTTGTTCATTGCTCACTCGTAGCGCAGAAAATGGTGGCGGTGTTGTCACTTTCGTTCAGCAATCAGTGAATGTTGCCGCATATCGTACTCGTGGTATTGATTTTAACTTAGATTATCTTTTTAATCCTCAAGGCGGTGAATTCGGTGACTTTGCCTTGAATCTAGTTGGTAACCACTTAAATGAATTGACTTATATTGATTTGCCAGGTGCTGCTCCTCGTGAAACCATTGATGAAGAAGGGGCTCCTGAATGGCAGTTAACTTCTAGCATTACTTGGAAAAAAGACGATCTAACAATCCGTTATGGTTTTGATTATTTCAGTGAAACTTATCGTTTCGATAGAACGACTAGAACAGCCAGCCCTGACAAAGTTGCTCCTCAATATATGAAATACAGTGCTAAAGCATCTCATGAGCTTTATGCCGGTTACTATGTTAATGACAAACTAAATGTTTATGTAGGTGTTAACAACCTTACGAATGAAAAACCAGATATTGGCGAAGTTGCCTATCCGGTTGGTCCTGTAGGGCGTTTCTTCTACCTTGGTTTTAACTACAGTTTATAGCTTTAAGTTAACGGTCATTTGGTAGAGTACTCAAATGACCGTTTAAGAGGGAGGAAAAATGAGTGTTAATTACCCGTCCTATATTTTTGACACACTTCTGCATTCTTATTAAACAAAATTTATCAGAACAAAAATAAAATTGAGTTGTATATTTCAATTTTAAGCTATTATTGTTTATAGAAGTTACTACTATCGATAATGACATTTTAAAACTTAATAACCCTCTGCTGATTTTTCGGAATACACTGGAGTATTGCTTGTCTATTTTTGTTAAAAATAAGATTACTTTTTTTAGTAGATTAAAATTTGACTCGTTAAATGTTCTTTTCGTTTTTCTTACCTTAACGTGTTTGTTTTTTACATATCCTGTTAAATCTTGGGCGAAAAAAGCCGTATTTAGTTTTGATAATTATGGTATTGATCAAGGGTTAAGTGTTCCTGATATATTGAAATTAGCACAAGATAAACAAGGTTTTATTTGGCTGGCTACTCAAGCGGGATTGTTTCGCTTTGACGGATACCAGTTTAAAGTTTTTAAGTATAGCCCTAGTGACCCTACATCAATATCAGACAATTATATTGAAAATATTTTTATCGACAGTAAAGATCGGCTCTGGGTTAGTACCCGAAATGGACTTAACCTATTTAATCGACAAAGTTTAAGTTTCAAACGATTTTTCCATGATCCCAATAATGTTAAAAGTCTTTCCAATAATCATGTTATGGAAGTTACCGAAGATCATGATGGTAAGTTGTGGGTTGCCACATGGGGCGGCGGCTTAAATCATTTTTATCCAGAAAGTGAGTTGTTTAGCCATTTTGAATTTGATGATACTAATGAAAATAGCTTAAGTGACAATCAAGTATATTCCGTCATGGTTGATAGTTCCAATGCGGTTTGGGTTGGCACCCGTGATGGTGGCGTAAATTATTTTGATCAAAAAAACGCATTATTTACTCGTTATTTGCACGATGAAGCAAATAAAAATAGCTTGAGCCATAACAAAGTATATACCTTGCATGAGGATATAAAAGGCATTATTTGGATTGGTACCCGTGGTGGTGGCTTAAATCGTTTTGATCCCGCAACTAAACAATTTCAGCGCTATCAGTATGACATTAATAATCCAGATAGCATAAGCAGTAATCAAATTTTCTCGATATTTTCTGATAGCAATGGCTCCTTATGGGTGGGTACCTATAATGCAGGGGTAAATCGATTTGATCCGATTAACAATCGATTTGATCATTACTTACATGATGCTCAAGACCAACATAGTTTGGCAAACAACAATGTGTTTTCAATTATTCAGGATCGTAGTGGTTTACTTTGGCTTGGTACTCTGGGTGGAGGGATCAGTAAATTCGATCCTGCTAGTGAAAATTTTGGCTTGGTGCGTCATGAAGCAACTAATCCTAACGGAATAGACGAAGGTAAAGTGACCTCTTTTTATAAAAATCAATCGGGAGAATTATGGATTGGTACCTATTCAGGTTTAAATCACTACATTGTTAGTAACGATGAATTTCAACGTTTTGAACATCAAGCCGATAACTCTGAGAGCTTGTGCGATAGTGGTGTGCTGGCAGTTTTAGAAGACTCAATGGGCACTTTATGGGTGGGCACACTCGCAGGTGGCCTTGGTCGTATGAATAGCGATGGTAAAAGCTTTACTTGTTATCGTTTTCAGGCAGATAACGAACACAGTTTAAGTGACAACTATGTCGCTGTATTGCATGAAGATGCCAAAGGTTACTTATGGGTGGGCACCCAAAATGGCTTGAATCGATTTAACCGAGATACAGATAATTTTACTCGATTTCACTTTGACAAAAATAATACTGATAGCATTAGCGATAATTTTGTCAATACTCTATTTACCGACAAAGATGATACCTTGTGGATAGGCACAAGTGGAGGGGGTCTTAACCAGTTTAATGAACAAAATAGCAAATTTACGCGTTTTCAACACGAACCTGACAACGCCAATAGCCTAAGTCACAATACGGTCTATTCCATAGCGCAAGATCATGATGGTAACATGTGGCTTGGTACTAATAATGGTCTTAACAAATTTAATCCCGTTAGCCAAAAATTTGTACAATTTAGAGAGAATGATGGCTTAGCCAATGAACGAGTATTTGCCATATTGGTTGATAAAGAGGGCAAGCTTTGGCTTGGATTAGGGGAGCAGAGTTTATCATTGTTTGACCCTAAAACAGCCATATTCATCGATAATATTGACGCCGATGCTAAGTGTTATTCCACTCAAGGTGCATATTTTCAATCGTCTGACGGTCAACTTTTTTTTGGTAACGAAAGTCGTTATTGTGCCTTTTATCCCGAAAACATAAGTCAACAAAGCCAAGCCCCGGATATAGTATTTACTGATTTCCGGTTACTTAATAAAAGTGTGGCCATTAAAAATTCAGACAATAACTCACCACTAAACCGAGCGATAAACTATACAGATTCGTTAATTTTAACTCATAAAGATATTGTTATGTCATTTGAGTTTTCCGCTTTACATTTTGCCTCACCAACAGGTAATCAATATAAATATAAATTAGAAGGATTTAACGCTGACTGGTTAGAAACTGGCGCGGATAACCGCCGGGCTACTTATACCAATTTATCTGCGGGTGATTATGTACTTAAAGTTATTGCGAGTAATAATCAAAATGTTTGGAATGAGCAAGGTCGAGAAATAAATCTGCGTATTTTGCCGCCACCTTGGATGACTTGGTGGGCATATGCTATTTATGTCTTAGCCTTATTGAGCATTATTGCTTGGTTTATCCAATCGCAACGGAACAAGAAAAAACACCTCAAGGTACTCGTTCGAGAAAGAACTAAAGAATTGCAACAAGCGTATTCTCAGTTAGAAGAAATTAGTTTAACTGATCAATTGACTGGACTCAGAAATCGTTATTTTTTAATGAACAACATCGACAATGATATTGCCTTCATTACGCGCAAATACAAAAATTGGAATATGGGTAAACGTATAGATAAGTTACAAGGGGCAGATCTTATTTTTTTCCTCATTGATCTTGACCATTTTAAATTGGTAAATGATACTTATGGTCATACTGCTGGTGATGCCGTTTTAATACAATTTAAAGACATTCTTGAACAAGTATTTCGAGAAACAGATTATTTGATCCGATGGGGGGGAGAAGAGTTTTTGGTTATTGCGCGCTTCACTGAACGTAACAAAGCACCGGAATTAGCAGAGCGATTAAGGCAAACAGTTGAAAGCCATGATTTTGATATTGGAGAAAGCAAAGCACTTAATAAAACGTGCTCTATTGGTTTTGCTTGCTACCCTTTTTCCACACAAGAAACCGAAGCGTTAGTGTGGTCACAGGTGATCGATGTGGCTGATCATTGCATGTATGCCGCAAAGAAGTCGAATCGTAATGCTTGGGTGGGGCTTAATAGTACAGAAAACTCTAGTATAGAAGACTTATTCAAAAGGGTTATGGAACAGACTGGAACACTCATTCAAGCCAATGAATTACAAATGCTATCGTCTATTTCCGAGCATGACAAAGTTCATTGGTAGACATCTTTTTTATTTCAATCACAAGTAATTAACTACGTAGTCTGGTTATTGTTCAGGTGCTGTCATCATGGAATATAACTTGACTGGCCCCTTCAACAAACCTGCCGTACACGAAACTGGTCTTAGCATGAACGGTAAATTATGGATAGGTACTAGAGATGGGTTAGCGCGTTATGATGGTTATAGGTTCAAGTTTTTTAAACGTAATGACGATGCTTCTCATTCACTCCTCATTAATTTTGTTTTGGTTATTTTTGAGGACAGTCAGGGTAATCTTTGGATGGGAACCTATGGTGGTGGTCGCAATCGTTTCACCCCCAAAACAGAGTTATTCAACCATTTTCGCTTTGATGCCAGAAATCCCAACAGTTTGAGTGATGATCGTGTCAAGGCCATTTTTTTAAGACCAACAGGAGTTAAATGGGGCAGTAAAATGAAATGAAGTTATTTTCGTATACCAACAGTTGATTGAAGAATAACAATTTTAACATTTATATCTCGCTGTGGGGCCAGGCTGTGTGAAAACTAATTATTGTAGTCTGCCATCATTAAGGCTTTATTTCTGCTCTTTATAAGGCTTCGCGTAGCGAAGCCTATATTGTTTAATATCTATGCGGTAAATATTTTATTAGCTCAAAGTTGCTTATATTGCCTCTTGTTTTGAACATATCTCGCTGTCTTAAAGGAAAAGATAGCCTTAGGCCACCATCAGCTCCTGCATCAATTTTTCTGCTCCAAGTATACTGAGCATTCTTTTTAAATTGTACGCCAATACATGCAAGTTCAATTCGGTACTGACGTTTTTCAATCCTCTCGTTAAAAGGTGCGAGGCTCCGGCCCACAACTTTATCGTGCCAAAGGGATGTTCGACAGTTTGTTTTCGTTGAAGCATCGCATCAGGCGTCGCTTTGAGTAAGGCTTCCATTTTTTCCATCTCAACTTCATGAACCCATCGCCGTATTCTTCTTGGATCTTTCTTAGCACGGGTACATTGCTGACGAATAGTACAATTTTTACAAGCCTTGTAGTTGAAGTAAATCTTCATATCTAAGCCTGCTTCTACAGTAGAATACCGGTATTGAATTTCATTGTCTGCTGGGCAGATATAAACATCTTTATCTTGGTTATATTTAAACAGTGACTTGTTAATAATACCTTTTTTTTTGGCGCCTGATGTATCGACTTTGGGTACTAGTGTTGTTACACCTAAGTCTTGTGTATTTTTGATATCTTGTCGGCTGTAATATCCTTTATCTGCTAAAATTGTTGTTACGTTACTGCCTAGTGCTTCAATGGTTTGCTTGGTCATGTTGCACAACTGACCTACATCGTTTTTGTTGGTAACTTCGTGAGCAACAATTAAATGGTGCTTCGTATCGACAGCACTTTGTATGTTATAACAAACCGCCCGTGTCATGCCTTGTGTTTTCATTAATCGACAATCAGGATCGACGGTTGATATTTGTTTATCTGGATGGCTGTTCACGGCAAATTCCATGTCTTTTAACTCAACGAGATGCTGTTTGAGTAAATCTAATTTAGCTTCGATATTGGCAATATCATTGGATGAATCTTCTTGCGAATCTGAGTGTTCAAGTTGCTGAAAATAACGATTAATGTTTTTCTCTACACGTGCAATCTGAAACTTAACTTTACTCGGTGTATAGTTGTTATCCTTGTTGTTGGATGCCCTAAACTTGCTACCATCAATAGCGACGGTAGCCTCACTAAACATATTTAATTTGTGACACATCTGGACGAAGGTTTTACAGGTGTTTTTTATTCCACAACGGTTATCTTTTCTAAAATCAGCAATCGTTTTAAAGTCAGGAGATAAACGCTCAGTGAGCCACATGAGTTCAACATTACGTTGTGTTTCTCGTTCTAAACAGCGTGATGACTGAATTCTATTTAAATAACCATAGATATAAATCTTGAGTAATGTCGCAGGGTGATAACCAGGGCGACCTGTATTTTTAGGTTTGACGCTTTTAAAACCAAGGTGCTCTAGATCTAAGCCATCGACAAATACGTCAATTACTCGAACGGGGTTTTCTTCAGAGATAAAATCATCAAGCACTTCTGGAAACAGTGTTGCTTGGGAGCGAGATAAACCTTTAATATGACGTGACATACAGCCACCATAGAATCAATTAACCTATTGATATTATATCAAATATAGAGTTATTTATTGGCTTGTTTTGAGACTGATTGATCATATGTAGTCGGTGTTTATTCGAAAAGGTGATCAAAAAGTTTTCACACAGCCTGGGGCACATACCGAGACAGATTTTATGGCAACAAAGTTAAGGTTTTTAGATATCAGCCAGTGCACAAAACCTATCAGCAGCTCATCATAGGAAGGCTGATGTCTGAAAGGCTCACAATGAGGAAACCGTGGGAATTAAACTCGGTACTATGGGGATTACTTTATTGTTTTTTTGCCTTGATGGGTGAAATTTTTTATCGAGCCTACTTTATGTTGCGTTAATGTACTTTTCACTGTGATATTTTCCTCTCATATTGCTTTATTTTAGTCACTATTCGACGATAGTGAGTAAACTGAACAATACTAGCCCTTATCAACCATTGCCGATAATTTAACCTTGCCTATCTGTCACCTCTAATTCAACAATAAAGGCGGTGCCCTTGGTAAATATAAATGAAGCAATACATCTGTCACAATCATACCTGCACCACAACATGGGCAAACAAAAGTCGGTGTTGGCTCATGCGATTTGGCTTCACTCGATAACGCTTTATCAAATGGTATTATCGGTTCGTTAACGTTCAATAATTGCCGTGCTTTACCCAAGTTCTTCTTACGACCTGTGTTCGCAGTTAAGCCATAATGACGAATGCGGTGAAAACCACTCGGTAACACATGCAGTAAAAAGCGACGGATAAACTCAGCATGCGACAGGGTCATAATACGGTGTCTATTCTGCTCCTTTACGCGATAATTCTTCCACTTAAAACTCACCGTTTTTTTATCCATAGCAACCAATCGAGAGTTTGCGATAGCGACACGATGTGTATCGAGATAAGTAGGCCAATACTGCTTGCGGCCCTGCAAAGGGACGCTTGGCATAAACTACCCATTCTATTTTTCGTTGACTGTTTAGCCAGATCAAAAAGTCTTTATCCTCCACAAGGGGCAAACACTCACCAAAGAACAGTAACCTATTATGCACAAAGGCTTCGCGTAACATATCAAGATATAATCGCCGAAATAAGCGTGATAACACGCGCACTGGCAAGAAAAAACCTGATTTACATGAGATCCATTTTTCACCATCAAGTGATAAACCACCACCCGGAATAATGCCATGTACATGCGGATGATGTGTCATCGCGCTGCCCCATGTATGCAAGACAAAGGTAACGCCTAAACGCGCACCTAAGTGCTTGGTATCAGCACCAATCGTTAACAGCGTTTTTGCTGCGGCTTTGAGTAAAAAACCATACATCACAGACTTATTGTAATAGGCTAATTCACTGATAGGTTGTGGCAAGGTGAAAACCACATGATAGTAGTCAACGGGCAATAACTCTGTTTGTCGTGCGGCTAACCAACGTTTCGCGGCACTGGCTTGGCACTTCGGGCAATGTCGATTACGACACGAGTTATAAGAAATTTGCATATATTCACACGCTGGGCAATGTAAAACATGACCACCGAGCACTTCACTGCGGCAATGCTCAACGGCAGACATCACTTTGAGTTGCGCTAAGCTTAAATGCCCCTGATGTTCATCACGATAAGATTGACCGAAAGCTCGAAAGACATCAGCCACTTCCAGTGTTGGGCGAGGCATGAGCGGCTCAATGCTTTATCGACAAGGAATCTAATGGACTGATAACTTCCTTGAGTAAATCCGTTGCTACTTGTGTATAACGCGCAGTGGTACTAAGTTGGGCATGTCCCAACAATACTTGAATAACACGAATATCGACTTTAGCTTCAAGTAAATGAGTAGCAAAACTATGACGTAAGGTGTGCATAGATACATTCTTCTCGATTGCCGCTGCATTGGCCGTTTGCTTACAAACCCTACTGAGATGACGAGCCGTCATATGGTCAATCGGATTTAATCCTGGAAACAACCAACCGCCTTCAAACATTTGTCCTTGCTGATTAGCGAAACGCCACCAATTTCTAAGATGCTCAAGCAATACGGGAGATAGCATGGCGTATCGATCACGACTGCCTTTACCTTGTTCAACGCGAATAGCCATGCGTTTGCTATCAATGTCACTGACTTTTAAAGCAACAACTTCGCTGACGCGTAAACCAGCACCATAGGCAACAGCTAGCGCCGCTTTAAATTTAGGGTGTGTTGCCATAGCCATAAAGCGTTTAGCCTCTTCTAAACTCAATACCACTGGTAATTTACGCGCGACTGTCACCGGACAAATTCGGGCGATAATCTCTGGCTTATCTAGCGTTATTTGGAATAGAAACTTGAGTGCAGTAAGGGTTGCATTAACGGTGATACCTGAAACGCCGTGATTAACCATAAAGAGCTGAAATTCTCGCAGCTTTTCTTCTGTTGATGTCTCGACAGGGTGTTGCAAATGCTCACAGAGCTTATTAATAGCACGGATATAAGCCATTTGTGTTTTAGTTGCCAGCTTGCGCATGGTCATATCTTCATTGACTCGTTGGCGTAGTGCAACTGAAAAGTAGGGACTAATGTTCATAGGATATTCTCCTCACAATGATGAGGCGACATGCCTCAATACAAAGCGTAGGAAAATAGTTAACGGTCAGGTGAATATGATACTCGAAGTGAGCACCATTACCGCGGCGAGCGGTTTAGTTCTATGTGCGCAAAGCGGAAGTCGACCATGCTTAAAGCTAATCGTCTACTACTTCCATAAAAGCAGTCATTAGGGTGTGTTCGTAAGGTTGAATTAATTACATTTCTGGCATCTGACTTTTGCTTTTGAAAAGGTTTATATGGAAACTCATCAACTTATGAAACCAGCTTGACAAGATCCGCTTATTGGACAATAACATGCAATTTTCAAACTGATTTGAGTTATTAATAATTTAAGCCATAATTAGAACGTTAAAGTCCATTATTTACAATAGTGTTTCTACATCAGATTGAGTTTAAATAAAACATAGGAATGTTGATGAATAATTCTAAAATAAAAACGATAATCATTCATTTATCGCTTTTATTGTTTTCGTTAAATACTCATTCTGCCAATATAGAGGATTCAAAGGTAAAAGTTGCTCTAGTACATTACCCTCCATATACGATCAAAAATAAGGCACAAAAGCATTCTGGCATTATATATGATTTACTCAAAGGTATTGATAACTTAACAATAATATTTATGCCTCCCAAACGTGCGATTGAAGAGTATAAACGCAATAATATTGATATATTATTCTTTAGTGATAAAGGTGCTCAAGAGATAGTGAAAAAGAACAGCCAGTTTCTAGCATTACTTCAGGGTAATACACACCTCATTTATTTGAAAGGCTCCGGCAACACAGGAGTTATTTCAAAAGAAACGTTGAAGAATAAGAGTGTAGCTGTCATTCGAGGAGTTAAAGAAGAAGCTGAAAAATTACAACTTATGGGAATGAATATAATAGAAATTGAGACACCTGAACAAAGCTTGAAAATGGTGGCTAAAGGTCGAGTTGATTATGCCAACATGAGCCTTTTACCCATCAAGTATCAACTTGAAAGCATGAAAGTAAAGGAAGTTTTGGCATTTTCTGTTAAACCTACGTTTCAATTAAATGTTGGTTTTTTCTATCTTAATAATCCTGCAAAAGGTGTCAAAGTGGTAATAGATAAAATCAAAGATATTTACCTTTCAGATGAATATTATTCTACAATCGAAAATTATCTACCTTCCAATCAGAAAGGTAGTGATTATTTACCAAATAAACAATGATAAAACTGCAAAAATTTCAATGAAGATAAATATCAAAAATGTTCCTCCAAATGTGCGCGCTGCGAACAGAGTATTTTCAACATTTATGTCCCCTTATGTATCGATAGTTAGCCTAATTAGGGTAGGTTTTATCAAAGAGATCCTCGATCACGAAAGAGTACGTGCCAACCTCTTTCCTTCCCTCGTTGCCGTTTTGGCTACAGCGTATTAACCACTTCCGCTGCTTGGCGCATAACGCATTTTATATGGGTTCACTTTCATTCATCATACTGACTCCCTAGCACTTACCCGACTTGTGGTTGTCAGGAGGAACATCCTCTCACGATTATTTTCCCGTCCAGTGGACTTTGTTACATTGTCAGACTCGCTACTTTATTCAGAGTCTTAGGGTCATCTGGTGATACAGATGGTTCACTCTTATCGCGGTGAACAGCGTTACATACGACTTCACGTCGCACGGCACTTAACGCCATAGAATAACAAGGAAAACTTAAGTGACTGCTTAAGCTTGGATCCCACATTACCCGAAAAGGCTTTAAAATAGTAATTTAGATAGGTATATTAAAGGTTCAGGGGGGTGATGCACCCTATGCATAGCTTGCGACCATAATTAGCTAAATAGTACTGAAAATAAGTGATAAATATGCCAAATTTTAGCTCTGTGATGAAACTAGTATTCATCATCTGGATACTTTTACCATTTATTTCAACCTCTTTGAGCGTTCATGCCGTTGACTCGATAAAAGTAAATACCTACACCGACTATCCCCCATATCTCTATCACGAAGATGGTCAACAAACTGGTTTGTACATGCGTATTGTTGATCTTACCTTTAAGGCTATAAATCAACCCTACTCGGTAAATACATTATCTTTCAAGCGCGGGCTTTCCCATACTGCGGCAGGTGATGGTATTATGATAGGTATATTAAAAACTGATCAACGTATGCGTACTCTGAATTTCTCCGAACCATTTTATCAAGAGAAAGTGTCAGTTTTTTTCAATCAACAGCAAACCCCTCTGATAAAGACGGTAGATAAATTAGATGGGTTAAGTATTGGTACGCTGATAGGTTGGAGTTACGGAACTGAATTCGATCAAGCCAAGGAAAATAATCGTTTTTTTACTAATGATAGTACACTTGAATCCAATCTTAATTTGTTAGGGAAAGGTAGATTAGACGCTGTGATCCATTCTGAACTGTCCGCAGTTTATGTTCTCAATCAACTTGGACTTAAAGATAAAATATTTCTAGCCTCTGAACCTTTAGCATTAAGTAATATCCATATAGCAGTAAAAAAAGGTACTCAAAAAGAATTGCTTGATAGGATTAATCAAAAACTAAGAGAACCAGAACACATAAAAAAGATAAATTTTCTCGTTGAAAATCACAACAAATAGTTAGGTTAGTTAGTGTTCCATTTGAATTTAAGACCGAAAGTACGTGGCTTACCCCAAACACCATAACCCCAGTCGTCTCCTAGAGAGTTCTGATAAGTAAAGTACTGCTCATCAGCTAAGTTTTGAGCGTATAAATACACTCCAAAAACACCATCTTCAGACGTCCAGCCTACGCTGGCATTGGCTATACCATAAGCGGGAGATTTTGAGTAAGGGTCATTCTCTACTTGTAAGAAGTGTTCATGCTGCCAAGAGTAATCTAATTGCAGTGATACATTACCGATATAATAGCGGCCGATCACGCTATAAGACAGCTCTGGCGCAGAGGGTAATGAAATACCATCAAGGCTCACAGTTTCTCCACCTACAATAGTACTTTTATCTGAGTCCATTTCAGTATCTAACAAACCAAGGCTGGCAATGACTTCAAAGTATTCTGTAATAGCATAAGTTAAATCAAATTCAGCGCCAATACCGTCAACATCTCCTGCGTTAAGTATGACACTACCTGCTGCCAATGTTTCAAATACTTGGGCTTGAAAACCTTCAATGGTATATTTAAATATGGCACCATTTAGTAACATTTTACCGTCAAGAAGTGTTGTTTTGAAGCCTGCTTCAATACTGATGTTTTTCTCTTGCTTTACTGGTTCAAAAGCGGCTGGTTTCGCGTTGTAGCTTGCTGAAAAGCCACCAGCTCTTAGGCCTGTTGAAATACTAGTATAAAATAATGTGTCAGCATCCATTTGATAGTTAAGACCTAATCTGC
>Ga0209184_1000457_pt1 | contig 43418 bp, 40 predicted proteins | sample EN8Hudsemesocosm_2_FD_184627 | JGI IMG/M metagenome (GOLD analysis project Ga0209184, IMG submission 184627) | Methane-oxidizing microbial communities from mesocosms in the Hudson Canyon - EN8C Hudson Canyon (SPAdes) (version 2) | ecosystem: Environmental > Aquatic > Marine > Cold seeps | place... | reverse complement strand
TGCTCATTTTCGTTCGTAAGCACGATTTTTAAACTGGCTCAATTATCCTAGATTCCGCAAGACTACTAAGAGGCGGATTTGTGGCAATTCCCACCCACAAGTAATCTAATAATTGAACGACTCAAAATCGCACTTAGCAGCCTCTTAAAATCATGGTCAATATGGCCTAATTATCATGATTTCGCTTTCTTATAAAATGAGTTAAATGGAGTTGAAGTGATACTTATTTGGGTAATGGTAAAGCACTAGGAATTAGCACTAAGCGTTCCTTATTTAACCCAAAATTCTTAACTTCACATTGAGCAAAAACGAAACTTTGAAAAGCGGGAGATGACGATTAATTCGTCGTTTGCGCACTATAACATGATATTGGAGACACCCTTGGAAGTTACGATCACACAGATTACTTTCAATAATCCTGAATTTTATAGGTTTTGAAGCAGGCTGTGATAGAACTCAATAACCTTTAAATAGTTTTCAATAGAAATTCGCTCGTTAATACCATGAATACGCGATAGGTCTTCCTTTCGCAAAAATAGCGGGCTAAACCTTAGAATATTTTCTGACACCTGATAAAAGTGCCTTGAGTCGGTGGTTGAAAGAGTAATAGATGGTGCTACCACCGCGCGGGGAAATGTCTGTTCAATTGTTTTTTGAAGCGTTAGATAGACTTTAGAGTCTGTGGAGGTAACGGGTGCGGGTTCTTCTATTGCAGATACGACAGTTACCTTTACACGAACATCATCAATATTTTCGAGAACATGTTCAATAACTTTGTCGCTTGTATCATGAAGTGCAATCCGATAGTTTACTATGGCATGAGCGCTTTTTGGTAAGACGTTTTCCGCAATGCCGCCTTGTACAATATTCACAGACATACTAGAGCGGATTAATGCATCCGTTGAAGCTTTTTGCTCCAGTCCTAGTTTTATTAGGGGCTCTGTTAACCAGCTGTGATAAAGAACGACATTCTTTGGAAATGATACTTCTCTAGATAAGCGTTTAAACATTTGTTGCACTGGGGAAGAAAGCTCAGTATTCATAGGTGCTTTCGTTAATCGAGTAAGTGCTGCACTTAGAATCGATATAGCGGTTTCCTTTGGCGGCATCATTGAGTGTCCTGACTCACCTTCGACCTCGAGCTTTAAGGTCAAATAGCCCTTTTGGCTAATACCGATTAGAGCGACCGGTGATTCAATACCGGGAATAACGCCATCAGTAACTGCCTGACCCTCATCGAATATAGCCCCTAGAGACACACCGTTTACATTAAGGTATTCGGCTATCTTTTTAGCCCCCTGAAGACCGCCAATTTCTTCGTCATGTGTTATCGCAATATAAATATCTCTATTGGGGTTTGTATAACCTTGTTTAATGAGTGATTCTACAGCTTCAAGTATTCCGAGAGTCATTGGTTTGTCGTCTAGAGCACCTCTTCCCCATATATACTGTTCATCAATTCGACCAGAAAAGGGTGGATACATCCATTTAGAGTCGGAGCTGCTGACATTTTCCTGAGTATCCACTACATCGCTGTGTGAGAGAAATAGCACAGGTTTTAGATTATTGTTGGAGTTCCATCTCAGCAGTAAACTATGTCCGGCTTGATATTTCAAACTTAGGGTTCGCATGGTTAAAGGAAAATTCTCTAAGAGAAATTGGTTGAATTGTATAAATACTTTTTGGTCGATTAGATCATCACTTGCGGTAGAAATGGTTTTAATCTGGATTGCTTTGGATAAACGCGAGATGGCCTCAGAAGGGTTAATTAACGCGCTCTTTGACGGCGGGGTGTTTGCCGGAGCTATGCTATATTCTTTGTTGGGATAAATTGAATAATTAAGCGCAAAAATTCCAAATACAAAAAATAGAAAAGTGGCTAAAAGTATTTTTTTCATGGGATTAAGTCCAAGTATATTGATTTGGAGATTGCACTGTACCCGCTTTGAATCAAACTACAGAATCGCAGTGACAGGGCAAATGGAAGCATGCTAGTTGGGTAGATTTTCAGCAAAAAATCGAATAACGTTTCCACCCATTATCATTGCTACTTCAGTATCTGAAAAACCATCATTTCTTAGGGCCGCAGATAATAGCGCTAATTGATTTGGTCCAATTGGCAAGGGTGATACATCCCAGCCAGACCCAAGACCAACATGCTCGGCACCGACTAAATCTCGAACATGGCGAAGTGCCATCACAATCCCCTGAATTGATACGTCGCAAATAGCTCCCTCGAAGAATCCAATCCCGATAATTCCTTTTTTGTCAGCAATTTTCTTTATAATTTCATCCGTTAAATTGCGAGCTTTAGGGCAAGTTTCATAAACGCCGCCATGCGAGAAATAAACTGGCTTACTGGATAGTTCAAGTATTTCCTCCACGCCCTTCATGGATAGGTGTGCGACATCAATGACCATCCCTAAGTCATTCATTAGTCTGACAAGTTTCTTTCCTCTGGGTGTAATGCCGTATTTCGTCATGCCAGATGAAGAACCTGCATATTCAGTATCTGTATAATGAGCTAGTTCCATCGACCTGAAGCCCGCTTCAAATAGTGCCTCAACATTATCCAAGTTCCATTCTGTTGAGTGTGCCCCCTCAATACCTAGAATACTAGACATTGACTCTGGGTTGGTTCTTCTTTGCTCCAGAAAATCGTTCAGATCTTGCTTAGATTCAATAACAAAAAGGCTATTGGCTGATTTTTTCGCAGTTATCCTTAGTTTTTTGGCTTGATAGATTGCTCGCGCTTTATAACTAATCAATGTATTCAGCGGCCAACGATCCCAAAACGCAATAGACCTGATTTTGTCGCCTTTATCTTCAATTGCATCACTGATGACATCATCTGGAGCTTCAACGACAGCCATAAAAATTTGTAAAGCGATATTTCCTGCTAGAAGTCTTGATATGTCAGCATGCCCCCTGTCTGAAGGCTCAGAAATATCTCTGGACCAGAGTAGTGTATCTCCGTGCATATCTGCACTCATGTACGCCTGATGTAATAGCTTTTGTTTGGCTGTCGGAATAGTTTGATTAAGTGTTTCGGCTGGACTGAAATATTTTTCGGTATTCAATGGAAGCACAAATAAATATGTTAATATAAGCAAGCCTGCTGTGATCAACAAAAATTTTATTGTCGGAGTGATACTCATATTGGGTCTATCCTAATGTGTTTTGTATAGGTTTGAAATAATTCAGTGCGTAAAGTTCTTGGCAATTTCTTGCATTTTTCGCTCAGCAAAGAAGGCAGCCATGTGTTTTAAAGGCCATGAGTTGAAGTGGTTCTGCATTGCTATAATTGCGCGTTCAATGTCATGTTTGCGATATAACTTGCCTCTAACGACAATAGCCTGAAGACTTTGCAAAGCGCTTAAAGACTTGGTGGGGTTTTCTTTGAAAATCAGCAGGTCGGCTTGAGCTCCAACTTTTATCGCCCCCAAATTGGCATCTGTCAACTGTTTCCCAGCGCGCCACGTGGCATTTGCCCAGATATCTTCAATAGGAATGCCTGCCTCGGAAAATAACTTTATCTCATGCCAATATGAAACACCCGGTACAACAAATGGTTGCTGAGTATCGGTTCCGAGATTAAGGGTCGCTCCCGCGTTGCTGAGTTTGATTAATAAGTTTTGTTTCTTTTTAAGAGCGTTCTTAGCCCGACTAAGAGCTTCAGTATTGAGGTATCGGTATACAGGTAGGCCTGTATACGGATGCCAGACGTTTTCAATGTAAAAACTAGGTAACAAGGAATATTCTTTGCTCAATTTCGCACTTTCATAGTCTCCATACTCCTGAATTTTTAATAGCGTAACCAACGTGGGTGTATTGATAAGGCCGCTATCAAGTACAAATTTCACTACCTCATCGATTCGATCTGGTTCGACGGCCTCCCAATTACCATTTCGTTCAACTACGGAGTCTTGCGTTACAGGAGGAACACCAAAAAAATGCTGGGTGTCAGGAAGCGCTGCCTGCTCATATGTCAGAGGTGCGGGCACGTGGCCTGCCACCTGAAGTCCTTCTTTTGTCGCGGCATCTTTCAGGGCCGCTATAAATTCTGGGGGTAGGTTTTCGTATGATTTGATGCATGAGTGGCCTTGAATTCTGATATCCGTGGCGATCTTAGAGGCTTCATTCACGGATGTCATAATAATCGAGTTTGCCCACCGAGCGTGCCCAGTGGTAACAAGTGCACAGGAAAACACATTAGGCACAGGCCACTTATTTTCTTTGATCAGAAAGCGCACTTCCGAGACAGATGTTCCATCTGGGTCTGCTACATCCCTCCATGTCGTTACGCCATGTGATACGGCTAAAAGACCAAAAAGTGGCGTGAGTCTAAGCGGGGTGCGAGCGGGGTTATGGGCATGCATGTTTATTAAACCTGGCAAGACAAAGCTTTCCTCAAATTCTTTGAAATAACGGGTTGTCTGAATGTCATTACCAATAGCCTTAATTAAACCCTCTTTAATATGTAGGTCAGTGTTTTTCAGTATGTTCACTTTTGGATTTATGATGGTCACATTCTGCAAGACAAAATTTTCGCTGACGGCTACAGGAGCTTTGGGGAGTTTGAACTGCAATGAGATAAGTGTTCCCACGGTTAAGAGAACAATAGCGAGAATAAGGCTTAAAACTAGCAACTTTGTGCGTAACATTCTTTGATACCTCAAGAAATTACTATTTTGGGGTTAGCGCAGATGAGCGGCTACTAGTTCAGATTCAGACGAGGATCCAAAATTCATCGCTACTTCACAATATGACCTTCCTGGCTCAGCTTGAGAGTAAAGGACGGTAAATGTTCCACCAATTGCTCTGAGTACTTCTCGGTCAAACTCCATCATGCGATAACATGCATCTAGATTTCCTGTTCCTCTCAAAGGGCAAGGCGTATGAATTTCTGCATATACGGTATCATTAGTAATGTTGACCAACGGTACTTGCTTAGGAGAAGGGAACACTTTTTGCCAGGATTGACCTAGTCCTTCTAGTTCCTGACACTGCTTTAGACCCTTACTACTAACTACATGCCTTGCTGCTTTCCGTGATAATGACTGGTTGAGTCGTGATAGTTTTGGGCTCCACGCAATTAGCGAGAAAGTTTTTAGAACGGCTGACATGCCGTACTTGATAATTTTATTTTTCATCGAAAAATATCTCTATTTACTGAATTAATAATTTATTAAAACTAATATATAAAATATTCTATAGGGCTAATATAATGCTGACAATTGAATAAAATTATCAGCATAGATGAGATAAACTAAATCATGACTCAAGCAGCCTCTCTTAATGCCCTTAGATCATTTGAATGTTGTGCTCGACTTGGCTCGGTACAAAAAGCCGCGGCTGCACTGCATGTCACGCCTTCAGCAGTTAGTCATCAACTAAAGAGCTTGGAAGAGCATTTCGGGGTGACACTATTTCAAAGAAGTGTCAGAAAAATTGAAGTCACAGAGTTGGGGAGGCAATTACAGCAAGACTTAACAAAAGCATTCGGTCTGATTCAAGATGCAACTAATAAAATTCACCAGAGTCATTTAAATGATGTTGTATCCATTAACGTCTTACCTGTGTTCTCAATCAACTGGCTTAGCTCCAGACTTGGTTCATTTTTTCAAGCAAATCCAAGCATTGAACTGAGGGTAATTAATAGCTATAGGATTGAAGAAGTTACCAGTGGTAGTAACGATTTAGCAATACGCTGGGGTAATGGTGAATGGCCAAGAGAAACGTCTGAAAAACTAATGGATGAGTCTGTTATTCCTGTATGTAGTTCCCGTATCGCGAATAGCATGAGCAGCAGAAATGGACAGGAAATGCTAAAACAGAACTTAATCGAGATGTATATCTCTCAAAATCATTGGTCTCTTTGGGCTAAGAGATTCGACCTTGAAATACCAAAGAGTACGCGATTTATAAGATACAACGATCCCGTTGCGGCAATACAGGCAGCAAAAGATGGCTTAGGAATAGCTTTAGCGCCTATAGCGTTGATCTATAACGATATTGTCTCGGGAACTTTAGTGGCTCCTTTGCCAAAACCGATACCAATAGGCAGTTCATATTACTTGGTCTCTCAGAACCAAGCGCTATTGGAAAAGCCACACGTAGACTTGTTTGTGAAATGGTTAAAAGGAGAGATAGAAAAGTACTGTAAGGATATAAGCGGGGCTATTTTTTAGAAGGTAAGGACGAAAACTTAAGGCTGTTCTGCGACCAAAGTGTCGTACTGGCTTATTCCAGTTTTATTACATAGCCCTCTCTGTCGAGAGTATTCAATGCTTGGAACGTTGTGAAGGATTTATGCTCTTTTTAGGCCATATTAAAACCTAGCGCCGTCAATTGCCTATTATTATAGAGTATGAACGTATTATGGCTGAGCAACATTATCTAGCAAAGGAAAGACGCCTACACACCATTCAATATAAATCCGCAGAACAACGTTATCACCACTTCATTAAAGAAATGCCGAAAAAAATTGTGACTGAAACGCCTGCGCATCATATTGTTGCTTATTTAGGCATTACTCCTGAGTATTTTGGTCGAGTAAAAAGATAGCTTTATACTTAATTAGGTGTAGCTAGGCTCATTGATGCGAGTTTTTTCGTTTTTACGAGATAAATCACCCATGCACCGAGAACAATATCTATTGCAGCACAAAATGCAGGCCACCATTCTGGCACGCCAGAATTGGTGATGAAATAGCCATGCATTAAATCAAAAACACCATGCATGAAAATCCCCAATCCTAGCAGTATAGGCCAACGCAGTGCGCCAGCGATGGCTATAATTGAGAATACTGAGGCTACAATGATTTCTGAGATAATCGCTTCGTTCGCGATACAAGCAAATAGTACGTAATAAGTGGCAATTACAATTAAAACGACCGCATAGTAGCTGCGATCACGATCAAAGTTTGTGACTCTTGCTAAGAATGCCATCACGATTGCCAATACAGCGCCGATGATAATGGGCAGCATATAAATTCTCCGGTTATAATTAAGAAACAATATTTTATATAATCAAACATCTTTACATCAAAAAATCGCTCATATATTGATTCACTTCTCTAGGACAATCTTGCTGTGTCCAATGACTACAGTTCGGTAAAAATTTAAGATCTAAATTTTTAACGTACTGATCGGTTCCTAGGGTTGAATTTTTACCCGTATACGGATCATTTTCCCCCCAAAGCATAAGCGTAGGAATCTGAATTATCGGCGTAACATCCTTCTTCATCATTTCAGCCGGTAAATTCCGATAGTAATTCAACATTGCCGTCAAAGCACCAGGATGTGCCGCATTTTCCTTATATTTGTTTAAATCTTTTTGTGAAAACGCCTCTGAATTTACCGCGCCTAGAAACTGATCTGTAATCCACTTATAATCTCTTGATTTAAGATATAGCTCGGGTAACTTAGGTAATTGAAACAGCCAAATGTACCAGCTTTTTAGTACTTGATTGATGTTTAAATTTTCCATATAACATTGTGGGTGAGGAACGTTCATTACAATCAATTTTTCAATATAAGATTCAAAATTCATCGCGACATACCATGCGATAATGGCTCCCCAGTCATGCCCCACCAAAACGCATTTTTTGTACCCAAGCGCACTCACCACCTCTTTAACATCATTGACTAGAATATCAATCGTATAACTTTCTCTTCCTTGAGGACGATCCGTTTGACCATAGCCCCGCATGTCAAGCGCAACGACTTTATAGTTTTTCGAAAACTCTGAAATTTGGTGCCGCCAGCTATACCAGTACTCAGGAAACCCATGAAGAAATATCATCAAAGGTCCACTACCTTCTGTCACATAGTGAAACTGAATCCCATTCGCTTGTATTTTTTCGTGCGTCCATGAAACCGTAGATATTGTCGTCATTGTTTACCTTTTTTAAGCTAGAAACTCGCAAGAACGTTTGTGGACCATAACGTGATAAGCAGCCAGCTTATGAAATACCTAAGCCTTCGACAAACGAATTATTTTAATCTAAGAGTAAGTAATACTTACTTATATAAAATTAAAATGGGCATGAACTGCTTTACTTTATTGAATATAATGTGATTATTTATGCTTTGATTAAAGATTAGGAATAATATTACTAATGTATAGAGACTTACCTCCCATTCACTTACTAATCGCATTTGAAGCTGCGGCACAACAACATAGCTTTAAATTGGCTGCACAAGCATTATGCATAACCCCTTCTGCAGTCAGCCAGCAAATAAAGCAACTTGAACAACATTTAAATATGATATTGTTTAAGCGGTTGACCCGTCGAGTGGAGTTAAGCGAATACGGTAAAGCTTATTTACGCGTCGCTGAACAAACATTAACAACGTATCGAAATTGTCACGATAGTTTTCTATACCAAGTGTCAAACCCTATTTTACGTATAAGTATGATTCCATTTGTTGCTTATGAAATTGTTATTCCAGCACTACATGAATTTAAGTCCCTGCATCCCAATATTGAACTTCGCATAGAAACGAGTATGTCCCTCACAGACTTTGAACGAGAACCCGTGGATGCCGCTATTCGATTTGGCGATGGAAATTGGCCGGACCTTGAAGTTCATACCATTTCACCCTGCTATTGCGCATTGGTGGCCTCACCTCAATATATTTCGAACAACCCTCTCGATAATATTAGAGAGCTCTCGGGCCATACCTTAATTTATATGCAAAGAAGTATGAATGATTGGCAACGCACTACTGAGTTCCTTAATGGAAGTACCGTTGAGCACAACACTAAGTTAGTCATGGATAGCTATCTATCAGCCATGAGAGCTGCGGAACAGGGTTTAGGGATTGCAATTGGGCAATTACCATTGCTTTCAACATGGTTGGAGGCGGGTCGATTGGTAACACTTAATAAGCCCGTAATGATTCCCGAACAATATTACTTTGTATTTAGAAAAACTTCTGTTAAAAAAGTGGTCTTACTAGACTTTTATCAGTGGTTAACAAAAATAGTCAAAACTTAATATAATTATGACGGAGTCATTATAGATAAGAGTTCTGTATAATTAATTCTAAGGTTAATTTGGTGAAAATGTGCAGAATCAAATAGACTCAAAATACGTACTTCTAAAAAGCCCAATTAGTAATTTTCCATGTACTTAACACCCAACAATTGATACTATTAAAGGTTATTATTTTATTGCAGAGACTTAATGAATAACATTAATAAACAACACTATACCGCTGATAACACTATAGATTCTATTTCTAGAAAATTCTCTGTTGCGCCCATGATGGAATGGACTGATCGCCATTATCGATATTTTGCTCGCTTAATTAGTCGGCACACCCTGCTTTATTCAGAAATGGTGACGAGCGGTGCATTGATTCATGGTGACAAGCAACGACATTTACAATACAACGTTGAAGAACAGCCTGTTGCACTGCAACTTGGCGGCAGTAATGCGAAAGAACTCGCCTTATGTTGCAAGATGGCTGAAGACCATGGCTATAACGAAGTTAACCTTAATGTAGGTTGTCCGAGTGATCGCGTCCAAAATAATATGATTGGCGCCTGTTTAATGGGTCATGCTAGTCTCGTTAATGAATGTTTGAGTGAAATGTCAGCCGCGACATCCCTTCCCGTCACGGTTAAACACCGCATAGGTATTGATGACTTAGACAGCCCTGAATTTTTATTTGGGTTTGTCGATGAAGTCAAAAAATCTGGTTGCTCTACTTTTATTGTCCATGCGAGAAAAGCGATCCTTCAGGGTTTAAGCCCTAAAGAAAATAGAGATATCCCGCCTTTAATTTATGACCGTGTTTATGATTTAAAAAATCAGTTCCCCGAACTTGAAGTGATTATTAATGGGGGTATTAAAACGCTTGATGAGATTCAAGCACATCTTCAGCATGTTGATGGTGTAATGGTGGGTCGTGAAGCTTACCAAAACCCTTGGTTGCTTTCTCATATCGACAAAGACGTATACAAAGATTCTGAAGCAGTAAGTCAAACTCGACATGATATTGTGCGCTTAATGCTTCCGTATATTGAAGATCAATTAAGTAAGGGCCAGCGACTTAATTATATTACTCGCCACATATTAGGCATTTTTCATTCGCAGCCCGGCGGCAAACAATTTAGGCGTTTTATCAGTGAAAATGCCCATAAACCCGGCGCAAACGGAAGCGTAGTTGAAGCTGCACTCAAGCTTGTACCTGAAAAGATATAGGACGAGCCTCTTTCATAAAGCAGCAATATCCCAACGACTTGCGTTTGATCACACAATCCATCAAGCCAGATGTTAATTTATGCGCTATTCTTTTCAAATATCCATTATTTTTTATTAAGAAGAATTACATGACAAATAAATTAGAACAATTAAAAACAATGACCACTGTTGTTGCAGATACCGGTGATTTTGAAGCAATCAAACTGTGGCAACCTGAAGATGCGACGACAAACCCCTCATTATTGTTAAAAGCGGCATCAATGGAGCAATATCAACCTTTGCTAGCGCAAGCAATGAGTTACGGTAGGGATCAGGGTAGTCATGAAAAAGAGATGCTTGCAAAAGCTTCTGATTATTTAGCCGTTGCGATCGGTAAAGAGATTCTTAAATATGTTCCTGGTCGTGTTTCAACTGAAGTTGATGCACGTTTATCTTTTAATACGCAAGCAACTGTCGATAAAGCAAGACAGCTCATTGAATTATATGCTCAATTAGGCATACAAAAAGACAGAGTTCTTATTAAAATAGCGTCAACATGGGAAGGTATTCAAGCCGCTAAGCAACTAGAACTATTAGGCATCCAGTGTAACTTAACCTTATTGTTTAGTTTCACACAAGCTGTTGCCGCTGCAGAAGCAGGTGCTTTCTTAATCTCTCCTTTTGTTGGTCGAATTTTAGATTGGTATAAAGCAAGCACAGGTAAAACTGACTACACTTCAGCAGAAGACCCTGGTGTTGTTTCTGTTTCAAAAATATACAACTTTTATAAGCAGTCTGGTTATAAAACCGTTGTGATGGGTGCTAGCTTCCGTAACACCGGTGAAATTGAACAACTTGCAGGCTGTGATAGATTAACAATCAGCCCAGACCTACTCGCAAAACTTGCCGATGATGAAGGTGCGCTAACACAACAATTATTACCTTCGACAAGCTCAAACACACCTGAAGCGAGTATGACTGAACAACGTTTCCGCTGGGAATTTAATGAAGATGCGATGGCCACTGAAAAACTGGCTGAAGGAATTAGAAAGTTTGCAGTTGACCAAGAAGCACTTGAAACACTTTTAAAGGAGCACGTCGCTTGATAAAACGCATTCTCTCTTTTTTTGAAGATGTGTCTAAGCAAGACAGCCAAAGTTCAAACCCGCATAGCATCGAGCTTGCGAGCTTAGCTTTGTTGATTGAAGTTGCGAAGTCTGATCATGACATTAGCCCTGTAGAGCTTGAAGAAATTGTTAAATTAGCCATTAAGATCTTTGGTATTTCATCATCTGAACAAGAAACCTTAATTGCTCAAGCTAAAGAAGTCGCTAATAGCTCAACTTCTCTGTATGAATATACATCAGTGGTCAACGAGCATTATTCTGAGAAACAAAAATTTCAGTTAATCCTCGCCATGTGGCGAGTGGCTTATGCTGATAGTAAAATTGATCGCTATGAAGAACATTTAATCCGTAAAATTGCTGATCTAATATATGTTCCGCATGTTCAATTTATTGAAGCCAAGCTTAATGCTTCTGAAATGCAAAATAACTAAGCACTTAAAACCTTCTGCGTTGAGGCCTCTCATTTCACTCAATGTATTTAAAGCTATAAAATAGGTGTTGTTAGCATGATTATTTTTGGTCATCGTGGCGCTCGGAATGAAGCGCCTGAAAACACCGTTGAAGGTTTTGTGCATGCGCAACAGCATGGCTGCCAACATTTTGAATTAGACATTCAACTTTCAACTGATCATGAGCTTGTCGTTTTCCATGATTCAAGCTTAAAAAGAACAACAGGCCAACGTGGCAAGGTTGGTGATTTTCCTTATCATTACCTTCAAACGTTAGATGCCAGTCGCACCAAGCCTAATTGGCACGTTCAATGCCCAATACCGAGTTTACAAGCCGTCGTTAATGCCACACCTCATACTTCACACTGGCAGTTTGAAGTCAAGAGCGACAGCCGTTATAGGCTCTGTATTCTCCTTCAATATTTATGTCACTTTATTGTCGATAATAATTTAAAAGACTCTGTAACGGTCACGTCTTCTAACCGCTGGTTTCTTAAACAAATGGGAACTTTACACCCCGAAATATCGATCGGTTATGTTGCTGAGTTGCCGTTTATTGACCCAGTCAAAATAGCTCAAAATTTAAAGTGTAAAATGCTTGCTATGAGTATCTCGATTGCAAATCAAAGTAACATTAAACGAGCTATTGAAGCGGGTCTCCACGTGTCATGCTGGACTGTTAATGACTTACTGAAAATGAGTGAATTAAAAGAGCTGGGGGTTAATAGCATTATTACTGATGTACCAAGCTTAGCAATTAAAACCTTTTTATAATTGGCTTATACAGATTTAAATAGACAGCAATACTTAATAATGACTCTTTGACCTTACTTATTTGAACCATTTATAAGTTAATTAAAATTCAAGTTTGTATGCTTTTTTTCTCATTTTGGCTAACTGTAGTACTTTAATTTTGGTCTCTTCTGTAGAAGCATTCCATTGACGTATTTCTTCCAAGCTTCGAAAGCACCCCAGGCAAACATCTTGTTCATTTAAACAACAATTTCTTACGCATGGTGAAATAATGTTATTCATTGTGTTTTCCGAGTTCATGTATCTTCAATTTTAGTATAACAAGACTCTCTATCACAGAGAAAAGTACGCCATGATCCGTAATGGATACAACTATGCCATAGGTTAAACAAACACAGCATAAACATACTTTTAACTCATAACTTTAAAGTTAGTAAAAGCTCATCTAATCTTAAGTAAAGAGTGTATTGGTTTATTCAATTAGAGATTTATTATGACTTGTTACGTTGACCCCAATTCCGAACAATTTTTGGCATTTAAAAAGCTCCCTAGAGATACGCCGATTATGATGCTAAACCTTATTCAATTTAAAGCATGCGCAAGTTACGCTGACGGAAGCTCTGCTACAGGTATTGAAGCCTACCGTCGTTACGGTGATGCTACCGCGTTAATTTTTTCTAGAGTGGGTGGCAGTATCATTTGGCGAGGCAAGCCAGAAAGTGTTTTAATTGGTCCCCAAGAAGAACTCTGGGATACCGCGTTTATGGCTCGCTATCCTTCTGCTTCAGCCTTTTTAGAAATGGTGACTGACCAAGAATACCAAGCCTCTGTTTATCATCGCCAAGCTGCCGTTGAAACGAGTCGCTTAATACGATTTGGAGAAATGAGTGGAAGTTCAACCTTTGCTTAACATTACCCGTTAATTTAGAGGCCTTTTTTCGGTTTAAATAACAGGAACAAAGAATGAGCGAGAGTCTGAAAAACTACTACCTGCTTGTCACATTACTGTATTCGTCATCTGTTTTTCCGGGTAATTTATATAAATGGGTCGATGAGAATGGCAACATCCATTATGGGGATGAACGACCAGCTGAAAAATCTCATCAAGTAGAAGAAGTTGAACTTCAACCTTTAAATAGTTTTGAAAACTCATTCCCAACAAATATTGAAACAACGAACACAAAAAAAATGAATACAATTGATAAAGCAGATGGCGCCACCTCTCAAATACTCGAAAAGGCAACATCCAAACTCTACCCTACAAGTTGCTTTGGGCCATCCCCTATAGCGAATGACACAACACTAAGTCGAGTTAAATTAACCAAAACACAGCATAAGTCACTAAGTTTATTATTAAGTGATATGGCAGGTTTATGGCGAGGACAGGCGATATATTTTGACTGTAAGGGGCAAGTTAACACCCCAGAAATTAAAAAAAAACAATACACCATTTCTGCCGACATCAGATTAAAACGCTTTAAAGATCTGACGATTAGCTTTGAAATGTATTCCTCTAAAAATAGGATAACAACACATGAGAATATTGAGTTATTTTTGTCAGACGAACACTTATCTTTTTCGCACTATCAATCTGATGAGACAGTATTATTAAATGAATCAAACAACCACATTGAACTATGGGTTGAGAACTTCCCTACTGCTGGCGTAAGGAATGAGTTAGTTCGAATTTTTGATATTCAGAACAACACATTCACGATTAAACAGTTTCAGTATGTCAACGGAGCTTTAGCCAGCACAATTCAATGGAATTTAGTAAAATAAGCCAGTATTAACTAATCAAAAGATCAAGTAGATCCCTATACTCCCCCTCAATTACAACACTTCTACCTTTTTTGTTATCAAAAAGCACATAGGTTCCATCTGTATCGGCGATGGTATCCCCAGTTGAGACTAAAGAAATCACTTGGTGAATGATAAAGCTTTTATTACCTACGCGAGTTAGGCCTGTTGTTATTTCTAACTCTTCATGAATCAAGGCAGCACGTCGATAGTTAATATTGATATTCACCACGACCATACCAAGCGCTTCCCCAGTAATTTTTTTTATAACGCCCTTTTCAGCAAAAAATCGCCATCGCGCTTCTTCAAGAAACTCTAAGTAACGAGCGTTATTAACGTGACCATAAACATCTAGATGGTAACCTCTAACACTTATCGTTGTAGAATGAGCCATAAATACCTCCTAATGCTGAATACGGTTAATCAAACGAGCTCATAATGCCAGTTTTATAAAAATTTTTCAGTTCAACAGCATAAGGCTCCATTTTTAACGTATAACCACTCTTTAAAAGCCAATCTTTATTGTAATAGGTATCGATATATCGTTCACCAGAGTCACAAATCATCGAGACAACACTCCCCTTAAGACCCTTCACTTGCATTTCATGGATTTTAAGAAAAGCTGCATACAAATTAGTACCTGTTGACCCGCCACATCGTCTATTCATAATTTTTGACAAAAAATGGAGTGTCGCAAAAGCCGCCTCGTCAGGAACCTTTACCATGCTATCAACAACTGAACTAACGAAAGAAGACTCTACCCTTGGTCGACCAATACCTTCAATATTTGAAGGTATTTTTATCGTTAGGTTTTTATCCTTTGTATTAAAGAAGTCATAAAATACGGAATTGCTAGGGTCTGCCACGCATAACTCCGTTTCAAAGCCTTTATATCTGATAAACCGCCCAATTGTCGCTGATGTACCACCCGTTCCAGCACTGACTACAATTGCGCTAGGGATTGGGTAAGGCTCAAGTTTCATTTGTGAGAAGATAGATTCAGCGATATTATTATTACCACGCCAATCTGTCGCGCGCTCTGCAAACGTAAATTGATCCATATAGTGGCCATTATATTTCTTGGTTAACCTTTCTGACGCCTTATATATTTCAGAAGCCTTTACAAAGTGACAATGCCCATTATAAAAAGTAATTTGATCGATTTTTTTCTGTGAAGTTCCTTCGGGTACAACCGCTGTAAAAGGTAGGCCAAGTAACTGAGCAAAATAAGCTTCAGAGATTGCAGTGCTGCCTGAAGACGCCTCTACGACATGTGTAGTTTCTTTTATAAGACCGTTACACAAACCATATAAAAATAATGAGCGCGCTAATCGATGCTTTAAACTACCTGTAGGGTGTGTTGATTCATCTTTTACATACAGATGAATATCGTTTACAGCGGGTAACGGTATTTTTATTAAGTGTGTATCGGAAGAACGCTGAAAATCGGCTTCTAGCTTCAGAACAGCCTGACTTACCCAGTGATGCATATTATTCCCCAAATTAAAATTAGGTCTGTATTAGACATATACAAAAGTGCATTACTAAGGCAATTGAAAGGATAAACATTACCCCATAATTATTCTAGAAATCTTTCTACAATAGCGTCAATTTCACCACTTTTTTTCATTTTTTCTAGAATATTGGAATATTGTTTTTTAAAATCATTTTTAAAAGGGTATCTAGCTCCTCTTGTTGAAAACCCTAAAAAACCTTGTTCCTGGCTAATGATTGCACTTTGCTTAAGGCTATCATCATCATAACGCCCTTCTTTTATTAGTTTCTTAAGCTCCCATTGGATTGAAATTTTATCATTCATATAACAATCAACCTGCCCATTAATCAACCTCAATAAGCTTCTTGGTGTACCTTTAGTTTCCTCCACCTTAATTTTGCCATTTTTTACCGCCGTCCAAAACTGTGGTCCGCCTACAGAAAAACCTGTATTATTGCCAATCGTTAGTCCGTAATAGTCTTCTGGCCAATTTGGACGAGCTGACTCAAGAACCTCTTTTCTGCAATACACTACAAGCTCTTCGTCCAAAATCGGCACTTCAAACTCCATATATGGCCTATTGGCTCTTTTATATGGAGGGTATAAGGCAAATATGAACCCTCTTTGAATTTGAGCCAAACTACGTTTCCAATCATCACCTCTTAATTCAACCTCATAATCAGGCATTTGATCAAATACCCGTTCTAATATGATGGTATAAATTCCGGTAAGTCGATCACTATCTAGAAAAGAATAAGGCGGGTAACTATCATCACCATAAATAATCACTTTTGTTTGTGCTGAAAGTGTCTGTGAGAAAATTAAAACATAAATAATGATGATTTTTTGAATCATTTATTAACCTATCTAAACCAATAAGACATACCTTATCTATATAGTTTAATCACGAGTTAAGTCAACTTTCATCCTACCCAAGTATTTCAATGATTAACTCAATCACTAAATGTTGGCTCAATCTGTTCGTACTCAAAGCCTCTGCCAATTAAAAAGCGTGTTTGCTTGCTTTTTTCTTTTATATCACCACCCCAATCGCCAAACTTTTTTTGTCTTTCATTCACTGCAGACTCAAACCAGTCGCCCTCAAATTCATGATAAGCTTTTTGAATCAAACCTTCATTTACATTTACCTGTCTAACTAAATTTATAATCTTACGCGGGCCTTGGCCACGACCAAAGTGATACCGAAACATCATCTCAACATAACGTTCATCACTCAGATTATTTTCTTGTATTAAGTCTGTAAGAACTTGATTTAAGACTTGGTCGTTATAGCCCTTAAGCATCATTTTTACTCTTAACTCTTCGACACCATGCTCTCGTCTTGCTAAAAACGAAAAGGCCTTTTTTTTTACTTGAATATATTCTTCCTTCACATTCACAGCCTGTTACTACGTTAAAGTCGCGTTATTACTTAAATAAATTCAAAATAAACACATCAAAAGTATACCGTAATATCTTCATCAGCGTTAAACTGTAGGCCTATTATAGCGTTTGTCTTTGTTACTTGAAGGCAATTTTGGAGCGAGATAAAACAATTAGTTTTTATCCTAACTCAGAATAATCTCACTAAATATATTGAGATCTATTTGTATAAATAGACCCTAATGATCCATGCAAGGTATTTAAACTTTGGCTGACATGGAAAACCTATTCACAAGAGATATATAACAGATACACAGGAAACACCCATGGCCACTTTTTTATCAAAACTTTTTAAACCAAAATGGCAAAATAAGAATAAAAACATACGTCTTGAAGCCATTGATATACTAGATATTAATTTAGAATCAGATCAAGTTATTCTGCTTAACCTTGCCGAAAATGATATAGATTTAAGTGTACGCACAAAAATCATTTCAAAGTTAAACGATAGCGCTCAACTTATAGGCTTACACAAAAAATCGAAGCCAGAGACATTACCCGCTATCGAGCAACGAATATACGAGCTGGCAAATGCTCAGTCACTCACTTTATTTGATCTTATTCTCGACATTAAATTACTTACAGAGATGATTATTAAGTCTGATAGTCCTGATGCATTTATTCGTGGTCTTGCCCGCATCGAAGACCCTGAAGCACTATACGAAATAGCGACTTCAAGTAAAACAATTAAACTCCGCCAAGCTGCAGCCGAATTAATAGAGTCTGAACCGCTCCTTTCCCGCTTAGCTGTAGCATCTAAATCTAAAGATAAATCTGTTTACCAAACCGTTAAAGCAAAACTTGCTAAGCACAAAGCTAATCATCAAGCACAAGAAGCACTTACTCAGTCATTAGATAAGCTACTACACACAATTGAAGAGCTTGCACGAACTGAAAGCAGCAAGTTATTTGAATCAACGTTCGACAGTTTAGTCTCTCGTTGGGAGCCACTAAAAATGAATGCAAATGCGACACAACAACAGCGCTTTAATATCGCTAGTGCGATTTGTGCCGAAAAAAAGCAACAGCTTATTAACGAAAAATCACAACTAGAAGAAAATGAAAAAATCATACAAACGGGCGGTGATGAACAAGAAGCAACACTATTTACTCTATCTAGTACATTAAATCGATTTCGTGATACACCAGCTACAAGCCTTGATATCTCTGCGCTTGATGCACTAATCAAAACACAAGAAACACGTTGGATAGAAGCAACTCGGCAAGTAAAAGTTGAAAAAAACCAGAATAAGCATTATCAGCTTTTAATGACTGAATTAAGGCAGTATTTTACCGCATTGAAAAAATTTAATGAGCATACAACCGATATACAAAAACTCATTACAGATGTGAAATCTCCGACAAAAGATCAAAAACGCTTTGAACAAAACGCTAACACGTTAAAACGTATGTTACGTCAAATTGATTGGCCAGAAACCTATTCCACTCCAGCACTGCTAATAACCTGCAAAGAAGCACTCGGCTACTCTGATGAAGTAAAGCAACAATTTGCAGATAATGCGAAGGCAATTCAACTTAAAGTAAGTAAGTTAATTGAACAAATGGATCAGGCACTAGAAGATCGTCAAATAAAACAATCCCATAAAATTCATAAAGATATACAGCGCTTACTCAGCCAAATGGGAGCAAAACAAGGTGAATCATTTCATAATCAGCTAACTTTACGCGTTAAACAATTAAACGAGTTACGTGATTGGCAAGGTTATGCCTCTAGCCCTCGTCAGCAAGAACTTTGTGAAGCGATGGAGCGTTTAGTAGATCAAAATATGGAGCCTCGTGATAAAGCTGACCAAATAAAATCAATGCAAAAAGAATGGAAGCAACTAGGTGGTGCATCAGATCAAGCTCTTTGGCTAAGATTTAAAGCGGCATCAGACAGTGCTTACATTCCTTGCCAAGCTTTTTTTGATGAACAAAATACTCTTAAGAAATCAAATATTGAAAAGCGCACAAAACTAATCTCACAATTGAATGAATTTATTCAGAATAATGATTGGGAGTTCGCCGACTGGAAGGCGGTTGAAACCATAAACCGCCAAGCCCGCCTTGAATGGAAAGAAGCGTACCCTGTAGACTTTAAAATAAATAAAGCACTTCAAAGTCAGTTCAACACCCTGCTCACTGCATTTGATGAGAGACTCAATGGTGAGCGAAATAAAAATATCGAACTGAAGAATGACATAATTGAAAAAGCAAAAGCTTTATTGATCCATGAAAATCTCGATGAAGCCATTAATCAGGCTAAAGCACTTCAACATGATTGGCAAAAAATTGGAATTACGCCTCATAAACAGGATCGTGAAATCTGGAAAACATACCGCGCTGTCTGCGATCAAATTTTTGCTCGTCGTGATGAAGCTAAAAATCAGCGCAAGCAAGAAATTAACGCCTCTATCGAACAATCTGAGTTGTATTGCAATGAAATCGAAAACTTTGCATCGACAATCGATTCACTCTCATTCGAGGCGATGACTTCGGGTTTGTCGGAATTCCGCCAAAAATACAAACAACTGCCAACACTGCCACGAACGCAAACGGAACAACAACAGTCAAGATATGAAGCCGCGTTAAGTGTAATCAAGCACGCCATTGCAATACAAGAGAACAAACAAGTACTTTTAGAATGGGAAGAAGTACAACGAAAATCAACAATCTGTAGAGCTTATTATACAAACACTGAAAGTGGTATAGAGCAGGATCAAAGTATTTTAGATGCCTCATACGTTTCAAGAGTAAGCCTACCTAAGCCTATTGAAACAGCACTTAAATCACTTTGGATTTCAATTAAAGCTGGCTCATTAAAAAATGACACAATTGTGAGTCTAGAACAAGCGAGGTCTTTATGCATTGGATGTGAGGTAGCTGCCGGTTTAGACTCACCTGAACAAGATAAGAAATTACGTATGCAACTTCAAGTTAATCGTTTAACTATTGGCATGTCTTCATCTAGCGAGCACCAAAGCCGTGAATCACAACTTAATGAATTACTACTAGATTGGTATTTAAAAGTTGGACCTAGTGTCGAAGATTATACAAGCATAGAAGCTCGAGTTGAAACCGCGACTAAACACTTATTAGGCGCTTAAATTACGAGATTTAAAATGAATGTGGCGTTGTATAGTACAATATACGCCACATTAATTTAAATCTGAATCCTAAATCACAAACTGTTTACTGCTTAACCCCTTCAATGTTCAGCTCTAATTCAACATGCGTTGATGCTGGCCCTAAGTCGGTAGTGATTCCATAATCAGCTAACTTTAGACTGGTTACCCCAGAAAAACCAGAACGATATCCACCCCAAGGATCTTTCCCTTCTCCAATTTTATGTACCGGAAAACTAATAGACTTCGTTATACCATGCAATGTTAGGTCACCTGTTATAGTTCCTTGATTGTCACCTATTACCTTAAAACTAGTGCTTTTAAACTGAGCTTTTGGGAATTTTTTAACATCTAGAAAATCATCACTTCGTAAGTGTTTATCTCGCTCTGCATGGTTTGAATTGAGACTAGCAGTAATAATTTCAACACTTACCTTCGATTTTTCTGGCGAAGCTGGGTCATACGAAAAGCCTCCATTAAAATCATTAAAGCGCCCCGTTAACCAGCTATAACCCAAGTGTTTTATTTTAAAATTGATTGAAGCATGCGCTCCTTTAACATCAATTTCATAATCAGCGGCCTCAGCGAACACTGCATAAGAAGTCGATAGCGCCAAAATTGTTGTAAGCAATGCTTTTTTCATAGTAATACCCTAATTTTAGTTTTTATATCAATTGCTATTTCTACTGTTAAAAAATATCGTGATTTTAATACTTAAAACCAAGCATCTTTTTTAAAGTATTATCTTTGTTGATGAAATGATGTTTAAACGCCGCGGCAGAATGCACCACAACCAGACCTATTAAACACCATGCTAAAGTCCAGTGTATATCTCCCGCGATATCTTCTTGATTCTCTATCAAAGCGGATACGGCAGGAACTTCAAAAACTTCAAACACCACGATACCCCGACCATCGGCTGTAGAGATTAGATAACCACTACACATCAACAGTAGCATCATCAAATATAGAAGAAGGTGCGCCCAATGTGCCGCGAGCAGTTCAATTTTTTCAAAATCATTTTTTGCTTCCGGGAAAGCTGGATTTACATTTACCAAGCGCCAAAGTAAACGTACACACCAAAATATAAAGAGCACGACTCCGATGCTTTTATGCAATTCCAAGGAGCCTTTATACCAAGCATCGTAATAGCTTAGCTCTACCATATATAGACCCAAACCAAACAAAAAGAAAATGCCCACCGCCATCAACCAATGCAAAAATATGGCCACAAAGCCATAATTCAGCGATGTATTTTTCATCAACATCTATTAATAGCTCCTATCGCTTGTATTAACTCTAATGACACATAGGAAAATACTAACCGCAACCCAAGCATGATAGATATAGTATTGAATTAACGTTGAGCATTTTTAATGTGGGCAAGTGCATTTTTAACAGCTTCGTTAGCTTTATCACGTATTTCTTGCATTTCAATAGGAGAAGTATAATAAACCAAGTCTACTTCATGCCGAATATAGCGCGGAGGCAAATGATTGATCGCAATACAAATAACATCCGTTAATATATCTTCATCAATATTCTGCCCTTTAACCTGATTTGCTAAAGATTCAATGACTAAGGTTTCATAATAATTTTGAATATTGTCTAAAAGTGACATGAGTACCCCATTTAAATTAAGAAAGTGACATTAAAGTAGCCTCGCAAATAATACGAACCCAAGTTAAAGATCATAATTAGAACATTAGTTAAGGACACCCATATATTCAACCACTAAAGCTACTTTATCTTTTCAGAGACAATTATTATCAAGATGTTACGTAATTAACAATAATTAATCGCTACACAACTGGCTAGGCTGCTAGCAATCACATACAATCAAAATAAGTACTATTTTCTTTTAACAATAAAGTCTTGAAATATAACGCCACCCTTTAATATAACAAAGCCCTTTAAATATGATTAAACTTAACCTGTTAAAAAATTGTTTACGTTTTGTACAGCTCTTAGTAATACTTTCACTTGGGCTTACTCACAACGCATTCGCTATCACTAACTCCCAACAAGAAGTTGACCTATCAGCTGAATTCAGCCCGCTAGCACCAACAAGAGATCAGCGTGAAGCAAGTATTCATATAGCTCGCTCATTACTACTGAGTCACTATCGTAAACAAGATATTGATAAAGAGTTATCGGAAAAAGCTTATAACTTTTATCTAGATTCGCTCGATAGCCAGCACCTGTATTTATTAGAGTCCGATATTCAAGCATTTGAACCGTATCGATTCCGTCTCCACAACGCCCTAAAAACAGGGCAATTAGAGCCAGGCTTCCAAATATTCAATCGATACCAGGAACGGGTTATTGATCGTTTGAGACAACAGATAAAAGATCTAAAAAAAGGTTTTAGTAATTTAAACTTTAAGAAAGAAGAATATATTCTCACAGATCGCTCTGAGACATCACGCCCTAAAAACGAAGAAGAATTAAATGATGTTTGGCGACGTCGTATTAAAAGCGCAGTATTGTCATTAATACTCGACGGTAAGTCAGAGGAAGAAGCACAAGAATCGCTGATAAAACGATACGAAAACCAGCTAAAGCGAACACTTCAGTCACGAAGTGAAGATGCGTTTCAAATTTACATGAACGCATTTACTAGTGTATACGACCCACACACGACTTATTTCTCGCCAAGAACATCTGAAAATTTCAATATAAATATGAGCCTATCCCTTGAAGGTATAGGCGCAGTACTTCAATCTGACAATGAATTTACCAAGGTTGTCAGACTTGTTCCTGGTGGACCTGCACAAATGCAAGGTCAACTTAGCCCAGCAGACCGTATCGTCGGCGTTGCACAAGGCGACCAAGAAATGGTTAATGTTATCGGATGGCGATTAGACGAAGTAGTAGAGTTAATCCGCGGTGACAAGCGTTCCCTAGTTCGACTAGAAGTAATTCCTACCGAAAGTAAATTAGACACTGAAACTGAAATCATTCCGATCATTCGCGACAAGGTTAAGCTAGAAGAACAAGCAGCTAGTAGCTCTAAAGTCATTATAGAGCGTGATGGAAAAGAACACACCATTGGCGTAATAGACCTACCTACCTTTTATGCGGACTTTCAAGCCATGCAGCAAGGCGACCCTAACTATACAAGTACAACACGTGATGTACTTAGTCTTTTAAATGAACTTCAAGCAGAGAATTCTATGGACGGCCTCGTGATTGATCTTAGAGGCAATGGAGGCGGTTCTTTAGACGAAGCAAATCGTTTAACAGGCTTATTTATAAAAGAAGGCCCTACGGTACAAGTTCGAAGTGCAAATGATCGCGTAGAAGTACTCGAAGACCCTGACCCAGAGTTAGTGTACAACGGCCCTCTCGTAGTCTTAGTTGACCGACTGAGCGCATCAGCATCAGAAATCTTTGCTGGCGCAATACAAGACTATGGTCGCGGTATTATCATGGGTTCACAAACCTTCGGAAAAGGTACCGTTCAATCTGTTCGCCCTTTAAACCACGGTCAACTTAAAATCACACAAGCGAAGTTCTATCGTATTTCTGGCGCAAGCACCCAACACAAAGGTGTTGTTCCAGACATTATAATGCCGGCCCTGATCGACAAAACTAAAGTTGGAGAAGATTCCCTTGAGCATGCACTAAAATGGGATTCAATTGAATCAGCTAAGTTTCAAAACCTAAATTATGTTTCAGGAGTGTCTGAGTCTCTTAATAAGCAACATATGAAGCGCATCGTACTTCAACCTGCATATAATATTTTACTAGAAGAAATTGCTTTAATGGAAACCCAAAGAGCTAAAGATCGCGTTACTCTAAATAAAAAGGAACGTGAGCTTGAGAATATTAAATTTGATAAAGCGCAACTCACAATCATTAACAAGCGTAGAAAATTAGATAAACTTGATCCATTTAAAAACATTGATGATTGGACAGCGTTTCTAAAAGAACAATCTAGCAAAACTGAAGAAGATAAAGAAAAAGAAAAAGCTGACTTTGTCATAAAAGAAAGCGCTGAAGTATTATTAGATTTTGTAGAGCTACAAGAAGTTCTAACTGCTAAAGCCGCTTAAGCGCTGATCCACTTTATATGTCTAATCTTTAGTTTCTAGCTAAAGATTAGACATTGAAGAATCAACCTTCACTAAAAACAATGTCCAAGTAAGTAATTTAAGCCGGGGATTGAACCAATGACCAACGATAAACCAAACACCCCCGCTTCTTCTGAGACTAAAATTACCAAGTCATCAGCTCGCGATAAAAACTCGTCAGACAAAAGTAAAATTGATTCATGGGTTTCTGACGACAAAATATCTAACTTTTTAGGCCGTGTAAGTGAAGTTACGTCAAGCGCGTTCAAAATTGCAAAAAAAACCAGCGATACTTCCTACAAAGTAGGTAAAGCAATCATTCAATCTCAAGATCAGTTGAAATTAATGGTCTCTGCAGGTCAATCTTTAAAAGACATGAGAGAGGTCGCAGGATTAACGGTTAATGAATTAAGCGATGCAATTAGCTTGAAAGATCAGTCCATTTTAGAAGCTGTCGAAAATGGCACTGCGACACTTTCCTTTGAATTAATTTTAAGACTTTCTGCCCTATTAGCGCGAAATGACCCAATACCGTTCATATTAAAATACAGCCGTACCTACTCACCAGACACATGGAAATTACTCCACGACTGGGGAGCTGGTCGCTTGCCACTTCAATACCAGCGGGAACGTGAGTTTATTAATATATACCGTTCACAAGATCAAGCTAGACAACTTTCTGACGAAGGGTTTAGTAAAGTTCTGGAATTTACACGCCAAGCATTTAATATGTCGTTACATTTCGCATCTGAACAAGAATTATCACAGCGTAGCGAAAAAAATAATGCGCAATATGCTGGAGAAAGTAAACCCACAAGTACTCAGCAAGATGACAACGCTGAGTTAAGCGGTACAAATTCTGCCCACAAAAATAAAAATGATTAGACTGAGTGATTAAACATAATTTAACCCAAGGCGACGTCGGTAAACATTTATATTCAATGACAGGCCCTATGATATGGGGTATTTTGTCAATTATGTCGATGAATATCGTCGACACCTATTATGTAGGCCAGCTTGGCACTGCCCCCCTAACAGCAATGTCCTTCACAATACCTGTCGTATCAATTCTACTAAGCTTAGCTTTTGGTATAGGTATTGGCACTTCATCGGTTATTTCTCGAGCCATCGGTGCACAAGAACATGATTTAGTAAGATCTTACACCACACAGTCATTATTTATTGCTCTGACCATAGCCATTACATTTGCCATATCAGGTTATCAGGCAATGGATCAGATATTCTTGCTACTTGGAGCCCCTCAACACTTAATGCCTCTGATCCATCAGTTTATGGACATTTGGTTTATGGGTAGCTTTGTTGTAGTAATCCCTATGGTTGGTAATTCTGCAATCAGAGCGGCAGGAAATACAAAACTCCCAAGCATTGTTATGATGAGTGTTGCACTCGTCAATATTATCTTAGACCCAATTCTTATTTTTGGATTATTCGGCTTTCCAAAAATGGAGCTCGCGGGCGCTGCTCTAGCTACTGTCATATCATACTCCATTGCTTTTTTTCTTGGACTTTATTTCTTAGCCTTTAAGTTCCGACTTTTAAGTTGGTCTAGCTGTTACCATAAAGTTTTTATACGCTGGTACGCTATTTTGCGTATTGCTATTCCCGCTATTGGTACTAACTTAATCGCTCCTATATCTATCGCTATTACAACCTGGCTAGTGGCCCGATACAGCCCTGAATCCGTAGCAGGATTTGGCGTAGCCTCTAGAGTCGAATCAATTTTTCTTGTTGTGGTCATGGGAATATCTTCAATCATGGGTCCATTTGTTGGGCAAAACTGGGGAGCGGGTCAACATAGTCGTGTGGGACTGGCACTTAAACTTAGCTTTCGGTTTACAAGCCTCTGGGGAATAGGTAGCGCTATACTTCTTTGGTTTCTTGCTGCTCCAATTGCAGGTTTATTTTCAGCGGATCAACGTGTAATTGACTCAGCTGCTATTTATTTACGACTAATGCCGATCACCTATATTTTTCTTGCCATCATCATGATTACTTCATCGACAGCAAATGGTATGGGCAACCCAATACCCTCTTTAATTATGTCATTTTTACGTTTAATCGCCTTATACATTCCTCTTGCTCTGACTTTAGCCTACTTTTTCAACCTTCTAGGGATTTACTTAGCGGGGGCCATAGCAAATATAATTGTAGGTGTCGGAGCCTACATTTGGATAAAACGACTCAAACTCACTCAATCTTAATACAGTTTAAAATCGAGAATATCATGCCTAGAAATACAAATAGCCTCGTCTACTCTACCGATGCTGGACGCCTTTGCCCTGAGTGCGAAAGACCAATAGAACGTTGCTTATGCAACAACGAATCAACGCCAGAAGGTGATGGTATCGTAAGAATAAGTCTCGACACCAAAGGCCGAAAAGGTAAAGGGGTCACATTGATAAAAGGTATTCTTTTAGCCCCCAGTGACATGAAAAAGCTAGCAAAAGAACTCAAACAAAAGTGTGGCGTGGGAGGAGCTGTTAAAAATGAATGTATCGAAATACAAGGCGATCATCGTGATTTATTAATAACGTTATTAGAACAAAAGAAATTCAAAGTTAAACGCTCTGGAGGTAAATAACTATTGCGACTATTCCGTGCTTCATAGACAATAAAGCACGCTGATACATATTTTTCAGTGCATATTCATGCTAATTTTCACATTCAAAAGTGAGGGATCTTATGGAACTCGTGATTGGAAATAAAAATTACTCTTCTTGGTCATTACGCCCTTGGTTATTGCTTTCACACTTTGATATCCCATTTGAAGAAATCAAAGTACTACTATTTGAAGAAAATACTCATCAACGTCTAGCTGAATATTCACCTACATTTAAAGTACCTGTACTGATTGATAATGACATCACAGTTTGGGATTCATTAGCTATTTGTGAATATATATCAGAGGTTTATCTCAAAGGTAAGGGCTGGCCTGAGGCGCTTCACGATCGAACGACTTGTCGCTCTTATTGCTCTGAAATGCACTCAGGACTTGAAGCGCTAAGAAGCGCATTACCAATGAATTGTCGGGCCACCCGGCGCGCCCATATAGATGACCAAACCTTAAAAGACATTCACCGAGTAGATGGAATGTGGCAAGACGCACTTAATCGGCATGACGGAGAATGGCTTTTTGGTGAATTCAGTATCGCGGACTGCATGTTTGCACCTGTCGCCTCTCGCTTCGCGACCTATCAAATAGATGTTTCAGCTACTAGCCAGCAATACATTGACCGATTGCTAACCCTTCCATCGATGAGACGATGGTACGAAGCAGCATTAACAGAAAAAGAAGTGATTGGTGAAGATGAAGCAGGTACAGATATTGATTAGTTTGTTAGTAAGGTCAGTCCTGCTTATTTAGCCGGAGTGGCGTTATCGAACGCTATCAGCACCAGCTCGCTTCTTGGGCTGGGTGTTCCAAAACCTCTTTTATATTTGCATTTAAAATTCGATACCCGACATTACCGAATAAAGTTTGCCTTCCGTTATTCATTAACCATGAAGGACTTCCTTGAATATTTAAATCTTTGGCGTTTTTATAATCCTGCATTAACGCCGCAGTAGCTTTACCACTATCAATCGATAACTTAATTTTATGACGATCAAGCCCTACCCCTTCTGCTAGCGCTATAACCACCTCTAATTGACCAATATCTAAGCAATCTACAAAAAAACTTTTCTGAATGAGTCTAAAAAGCTTTTCCGAGACTTCAGCAGAGTACATTAATGCTACTGCCTTCAATACCACATGTGCATTTGCAGAAGTAAGTGGTCTGATTTTTTTCCAGATATCCTTATTGACTGGCGCATTGTCATACGGAGCCGCTGATTCGATTGTATGCCGCCTAAAGCCTAAATAACCACCCTGACCTCCCCAATGTTCAGCGATACGAGCATTTGTATCCCCAAATAAGTTAAGGTAATGGTAATTTATTTCTATTTTTCTACCCCACTGTTCTTTTAATTCAGTAATACGACGTTGTGAAATCCACGCCCATATACACAGCGCATCGGAGTAATAATCTATCGTCAATGGCGCACTCATTTTTGCACCCTTTGATCATCATTTAATTCTTTGTTCAATAAAGACATTTTCACACCAACCTTTTAAAGCTAACACTCGGTATGACTAAGCGCTAAACCTCCGAGCGAAGTTTCTTTATATTTCTCAGACATTTCCAACCCTGTTTGTTTCATCGCTTCTATACAACTATCTAACGGCATAAAGTGCTCACCAGTACCTCTTAGAGCCAGTGAAGCGGCTGTATAAGCTTTTATTGCTCCAAACCCATTTCGTTCAATACAGGGCACCTGAACCAAGCCGTTTACGGGATCACAAGTCATTCCAAGATGATGCTCCAAAGCAATTTCTGCTGCATTTTCAACTTGCTTAGCTGTTCCTCCTTTAACTGCACATAATCCAGCAGCTGCCATAGATGCAGCAGCCCCTACCTCCCCCTGACAGCCAACTTCAGCACCTGAAATAGAACTTCGATGTTTTATTAGTCCGCCTATTGCACCCGCGGTATGAAAAAAATCCTGAATACACCGGTGTGGACCATTTTCTTTAACTAGAAAGTAATATAATACTGCTGGTATAACGCCTGCCGCGCCATTAGTGGGCGCTGTAACGACCACATGCCCTGCAGCATTTTCTTCATTGACCGCCATGGCATAAGCACATAAATAATCATTCATACTACTAAGGTCAGGTTTAAGTTGAAGAGACTGATACAAATTTTTTGCTCTTCTTTTTACATTTAAACCTCCTGGCAGCACCCCATCAGTTTCTAAGCCACGTGTAATGCTTCCTATCATTACCTGCCAGACAGCATAAATCTGATGATCAAGTTCTTTACCTGTAATCGACTTATCACTAGCCAAATAAAGCTCATTAGCTCTTTTCATGTCAGCAATACTTAACCCTGAAGAACCAGCCATATCCAACATTATTTTTGCTGAGTCAAATGGGTAGGGATAATCTTCTAGGGCTTGCATATTTATGGGTGCTTCAAGCTTAGAGATTTCATCAAGTGTATGAATAAACCCTCCGCCTATTGAGAAGTAAGTTTCACTTAATTGCTCTACACCATGCCCATCTATTAACTGAAAGACCATTCCATTAGGGTGTTGAGGTAAGGTATTCGTTTTGTCAAAAATAATACTTTCGTCAGCACTAAACCCTACAGAACAACCGCCATCAAAAATTATTTGTTTTTTGCTTATTAATGAGGCAAAAAGCTGATTAATATCAAGTTGAGACAACTCTGTTGGTAAATACCCATTAATACCCATCACTATCGCTCGATCAGTAGCATGCCCTTTACCTGTATGTGCCAGCGAACCCTTCAAAATACATATTATTTGCCATGAAGGTTTTATTTGTTTTAATAAGTTGAGTCTTATAAGTTCACGAAATTGATAAGCAGCGGTCATTGGCCCCATCGTATGCGAACTCGAAGGGCCAATCCCAACCTTAAAAAGATCAAGTGTGCTTATAAACATATCGCGTCTCCCTCAAAACAATCAGACGGTACTTTAAATATAGGTCATACTTAAGCGCTTAACCTAATCAAAACACAAATTAACGAGAGATAAACCATAAAGGAGTTGGCGCAGCCCTACATCATCGCTACACTTCTTGCTTTTACCTATGATCATTATCTAAATACGAGGCAAATGTGGCGAAAATCGGACGAAAAAACCTACTTGAGGTGGTTAAAATTGCGCCACACGGAGCTTATTTGCAAGGTGGATGGCTAGGAGAAATATTACTCCCTAACCGTTTTGTACCCGAAGACTGTGAAGTCGGCGACCCTATTGATGTATTTATATACCTTGATTCTGAAGATCGATATATCGCCACCACTCAAAGACCAAGAGCGCAGGTGGGTGAAGTTGCATTCCTACCAGTCGTTGCCGTCAACAATGTGGGTGCTTTTTTAGACTGGGGCTTACCCAAAGATTTGCTCGTGCCTTTTAATGAGCAAAGATCTACCATGGAGGAAGGTAAATCCTATCTGGTTTATGTTTATTCTGATGAAGAGACACATCGAATCGCAGCTTCAGCCAAATTAAATCAATTTATGGAGCGGCACCCTGAAAACTATGAAAAAGGCCAAGAAGTTAATCTTATGGTTAATGCCATAACAGATATTGGCTACAGCGCTGTTATAAATAATAGCGACTGGGGCGTTTTATTTTTTAGTGATGTGGTTAAACCGCTTAACATTGGCCAAAAAATTAAAGGATATATCAAGCAAATTCGTGAGGATGGTAAAATTGATCTCTCCCTACACGCCCCCGGTTTCGCTAAAATTGACAACCTAGCCGCTCGTATCTTAAAAGAACTTGAGCATAACGAAGGCTTTTTACCGCTTTCTGATAAGAGTCAACCAGAAGCGATATATCAAGCTTTTGGTATTAGTAAAAAATCGTATAAAACAGCCATTGGAACACTTTACAAAAAGCGTATGATCACTATCAGTGAAGATGGCATACGTTTAACGGAAACTGACAGTGATGCATGATCAATCACACGACCCACTTCACGGCATTACCTTGGCAAAAATTTTAGAATTGCTTCATGCTCACTATGGATGGGATAAATTAGGCGATCTAATACCCATTCGCTGCTTTCAAAGCGATCCTAGTATAAAATCAAGCTTAAAATTTTTAAGAAAAACGCCTTGGGCAAGAACAAAAGTTGAGGAACTATATATCCAAATGCTAACAAGCCCTTGGAAAAAAAACACTGACAATACTGAGTAATAACTAGTTAAATATAAGATTAACTACATAACGAAACGTTCTATTTGGTGATTATCGTATTATTTCCACAATTTATGACGTTTTTTTCTAACTTTTTCGGAAATACCTGTATACTACAGCGCAATTTTCCGCCATGAACTTATCGAGTAAAGCAATGACAGATTTATCCAAATACAGAAATATAGGTATATTCGCACACGTTGATGCGGGTAAAACCACCACAACAGAACGTATCCTGAAACTGACTGGTAAAATCCATAAGACCGGTGAGGTTCATGATGGTGCAGCAACAACTGATTTTATGGATCAGGAGCAAGAGCGTGGTATTACTATCCAGTCTGCAGCAACAACATGCTTCTGGAAAGATCACCGCTTCAACATCATCGATACACCTGGACACGTTGATTTTACTGTTGAAGTTTACCGTTCACTAAAAGTATTAGATGGTGGTGTAGGTGTATTCTGTGGTTCAGGCGGTGTTGAGCCTCAGTCAGAAACTAACTGGCGTTATGCGAATGACTCAGAAGTTGCACGAATCATTTTCGTCAACAAGTTAGATCGAATGGGTGCTGACTTCTTACGTGTTGTTGGTCAAGTCGAAAAAGTATTGGGTGCTAACCCAATGGTTATGGTTCTACCTATTGGTATCGAAGAAGATTTCAAAGGCCTTGTTGACCTACTAAGCCGAACAGCATACGTTTGGGATGATTCAGGCGAACCTGAAAACTTTGAAATTATTGACATTCCTGCTGACATGGTTGATCAAGTTGAAGAATACCGTGAAAAGCTAATCGAAATGGCTGTTGAACAAGATGACGACCTAATGGAAGCCTATCTTGAAGGCGATGAGCCTGCAATGGAAGACATTAAGCGTTGTATCCGTAAAGGAACACGCACCATGGACTTCTTCCCTACTTATTGTGGTTCTGCATTCAAAAACAAAGGTGTTCAATTAATTCTTGATGCCGTTGTTGACTACCTTCCAAACCCAACTGAGGTTGATCCTCAACCACTAACTGATGAAGAAGGCGAGCCAAACGGCGAATTTGCTAAAGTAGCAACCGATGAACCTTTCCGCGCTTTAGCATTTAAAATCATGGATGACCGTTTCGGTGCACTAACATTTATTCGTATCTACTCGGGTACTTTGAACAAAGGCACTACCGTTCTTAACTCCTACACAGGTAAAACTGAACGCATCGGCCGAATGGTTGAAATGCATGCCGATGAGCGAAATGAAATTGACTCAGCTCAGGCTGGTGACATTATTGCTGTTGTTGGCATGAAGAACGTACAAACAGGTCATACACTTTGTGATGTGAAAAATCCTTGTACGCTTGAACCAATGATTTTCCCTGAACCCGTAATCTCAATTTCGGTTACACCGAAAGATAAAGGTGGTTCTGAGAAAATGGGTATCGCGATCGGTAAAATGATTGCAGAAGATCCTTCATTCCGCGTTGAAACAGACGAAGATTCAGGCGAAACAATCCTGAAAGGTATGGGCGAGCTTCACTTAGATATCAAAGTAGATATTCTTAAGCGTACTTATGGTGTTGACCTAGATGTAGGCCAGCCACAAGTTGCATACCGTGAAACAATCACTACGCCTATCGAAGACAGCTACACGCACAAGAAGCAGTCTGGTGGTTCTGGTCAGTTTGGTAAGATCGATTACCGCATCAAGCCTGGCGAACCAGGAACTGGTTACACTTTCACCTCTTCAGTTGTTGGTGGTAACGTTCCTAAGGAATTCTTCCCTGCAATCGAGAAAGGCTTTAGAGGCATGATGACAGAAGGCCCACTAGCGGGCTTCCCTGTACTTGATGTTGAAATTGAACTTTACGATGGTGGTTTCCACGCGGTCGATTCGTCAGCCGTTGCTTTCGAAATCGCAGCAAAAGGCGCTTTCCGTCAGTCTATGCCTAAAGCTGGCCCTCAGTTAATTGAACCAATCATGGCTGTAGACGTATTTACACCTGAAGATCACGTTGGTGATGTAATTGGTGATTTAAACCGTCGTCGTGGCATGATCAAAGATCAAGAAGCTGGCGTTACTGGTTCTCGAATTAAAGCAGACGTTCCTTTATCAGAAATGTTTGGTTATATCGGAAGCCTACGTACAATGACTTCTGGTCGTGGCCAGTTCTCTATGGAATTTGCTCACTACCTACCTTGCCCTAACTCAGTTTCTGAAGCAGTTATCGAATCAGAAAGAGAAAAGAAAGCAGCTAAAGCTAAAGCTAAAAAGTAAACCTTACTTTTAGCTAAGCAAGCAATAAAAACCCCGATAATGAAAATTATCGGGGTTTTGTTTTTTAAAGGCGCTTAATAAAACTCAAAGTTATAGAAACACAAATCAGCAACTCAATAAATAGCTCGCCCATTCTGGTAATGACCCCTTAAGCACTTTTAACTCTTCCCCGTCTTTGATAGCAATCTGCTCAAACGGCAAGTCTGAATCAGAATTATCTAGTAGATAGGCCCTATCTACGAGCAACAACGCAGTCTTAATGTTTTCCATTGTTCTTGGGATTCGATTTTCAACTTTGCAATCCGGCACAAAATGACCGCCTTCTTTAATTCTTTGTGAAATTCGAGCTTTGTTTAATTCGGGCGATATAAGATGAATAAAAACCAGAATAATTTGATATCCCTTAGCTTTTGCAGAGGCAACAAAATCGATTTTTGACGGGTGTGAAAAGACTGTTTCAAAACAGAAGGTTTGACCTTCAAGTAGCAGGTTTGTTCTTAAATCCGCTGCAATGGCAGCAGCTTGGTAACTATGCGCCTCCGGTGCTTCTGGATATAATTCTTTTGCAATTATATCGGCATTTATAAACGGCATACCCAACGGTTTAAGCTGAGTATTATAAAATGTAGTTTTTCCTGACCCATTCCCCCCCGCCAATAACCAGAGTTGCTTCTTACTCATTCCTTTTAATTTTTCCTGTTATTTGGTCCGTACTGTTTATTTATTTACACGACTAAACTAGCGCAACGAACTTTCCATTATTAAAATTCCCAACAGTATAAATCCCTTCGCTATCGACCTGTTCAAGTAATCCTGGATGTTTTTTTGATGCTTGGTATTTAAAACTTGTCGACGTTACTTTATGCGAAAGCACACCGGACTCCCTTTGCATTTCAAGGCGCTTGAAGACATCATCCGGATCAATTGTTTCAACATTAACTTTTTCTACCGTCAACTTGGCAAGCCCGCTTTTGAAAGCAATCAATGTTTCTGGGTCGATAATTTTAGAGACACTTTTACCTAAATCAGCCCAATATTCAATCTGTTCTGACGCGGTTCTCTTATGTAAAAGCGCTGCATTTTGTGCCGATGTCATTAAGTTTTTTTCAAGACGTATTGGTGAGCTGTGCTTAGCCATACTTATAACCCTGTCATTAGGAATTACAACTGTAGCAATTAGCTATACCAAACTCAATAGACTGTAGCTAATCGCTACAATTTGATAGTTTTCAGATAAGTTTACGCTTTATCAACTATTACTTCGCCCCCTTAAACTTCCAATTACTGACTCAAGTGCACGATCAAACAACAAACCATCATTTAAAACCTGAACCGTACCTCTTTTTAACTCTACTGCAAGACCAGACTTTGTTTTTTCTGCCACCTTAACGCCCGATCTATTCACAAAGATGTACTTCCCTGTCGCTTTAATAATTGCTGCGAGCTTACAACGCTCTGGCTGAGCATCACTCTTGAATTCGAACCAACACCCCGGGGCGAATCTAAGCACTTGCTGCACGAAGGGATCAGAATCATCTATATCAGAAATAACCATTTCTTTATCAACAGGAGCCAAAATAATTTCTTCATCAATACTATTAGAAACAGTTGATGCTATCGAGCTCGTAGTATCATTTTCATCTCGGCGCTGTGATTTTGATAAAGCCTGAAAATGCTTAAAATCCTGTTCCATCGCTTGTGTTTCACGCATAAAGTCTGAAATGTATTCTTCTTGCTCTGTTTTTGGCGGAATTTCTGACACTAATTCATCTACTTCGAGGATTCTTGGTTCAGCTACCAGTGGTTCAACAGCATCCCTCATGATGCTTTCAGTATTAATAATATTCTTTTTAGCAGACCGGTCTCGTTCATTTTTTTGTAAATATTGTATCGCTTTAATATGCTCGGTTTCTAAAGATTTAAATAACGTCTCAGCCCTAAACTCATCAAAAGAAATTTCCTTTAGTCCCGCGCGTAATTGTGCCATGACACTTGGTATTTTACGCAGTAACAAACCACCAGCTTCACCACTACTATTAGAGTCAATTATTATACCTTTAGGTAAGACCGTCCAAACGACGTCCTTAACTAAATCGCAAGCAGAACGCCATGCATTACTGTCCTTACCTTCCTTTAAATAGCGGAGTACCATAAGGCGACTCCACGCTTCATTTAATAATGAAGCAGCACTAGCTGGTACATTTTTATCTTTCATTGATGCGTTAAGAACATTTTGAACTTCTTGCTTCGCAACATCGTTTGCTGCCTTACCACGCTCTGAGTCTTTCGTTCGCTGCTCAACCAACTGTCCTCGGCGCAACTCTAAATCCATAAATTGTGTAAAATCTGCTAATAAATCAGTAAACATTGATTGATCATTATTAAAATCGGTCAATATTGACTGAATCGTTGCCTCAACTTTATCTTTTAAACGATCAGGCTTCCCTTCAGGCTTTTCATTCCAGCCAATTGCAGCAGAAGCAATTTCATTCAATAATTTTCTAGCAGGGTGACCCCCTCGATCAAAAAAACTACGATCTAAAATCGCTACTTTAAGAATTGGGATCTGCAAACGAGAAATAAGCGCCTTCATAATAGGCTGAAGCTGTCGATCATCTAAAATAAATTCAAACAACATAGAAACAAGATTAATAACATCTGAATCTAATTCTGAATATTTGGTTTTAGTCGCCTGTTTTGGTAAAGATGCGGTGAGTAGCATCCTGTAATCTATGACACCGTTACTAGCAAATTCAGCTGGTCTATCCAACTGTTTTTGTTGAAAACCAGACAACGCTAACACCAGCTCATTTTGAGTATAATTATCTGAAGCCGGAGATAGTTGTTGTGAAGTATCAATGTTAGCTTGCGGATGCATAAGCTCTCGAATGCTCTCAAATTGCCCACCTGCCAGACATTGATCTGCATTCAATACAGGAACATCCTCTAGGCCGCCCCCATTTAAAAAGCCACCCTCTTCTACCGGCACCAACTCTCCCATTCCTTGCCGGCCACTTTCATTATTCTTTAAAAAAACATTTGTATTATTCTTTGAAAAACCTTGGTTATTATTCTTAATAACCTCACCAATGCCTTGTCTGCTATTTTCATCTCGTCTTGCTTCGTGATTTCCAGACGAGGCAACCCTCCGCCTTCCGCTCTCTTTTTGCACCTTTAATTGAGGTAATATGCCTTGCTGCACAAGAGACTGATTTGTTTCGATATAGAGTTTAGGAACTTCTGACAAAACATATTTTTCAAACAATTTAAAAACAACCAAACGAACCTGTATACCAACATCTAGAACATTACAGCCCTCAAAAAAACAATCACATAATATCTCAGGACTGAGTGGCACTTGATCCTGACTTAGACTCAAACCAGGCATTAAGCTTTCAATACGGACCTTCATATCATTCAAATGAGATTCAGAGCTGTTACGTAAACGACTAACCATACCTTCCATCGCAACATTGAGCTCTAACTCATCATTCTGGACTAGGCCGACATTATCCCAATCGTTAAAATTATCTAGATCTGACGCTTCTGGCTTTTCTTTAGAACGGTAGTGACCAATCTCATTAAAGGATTTTATGACACCTCTAATAAGCGCTGTTGCAACAACCTTTTTTTGTAAACGAAGTTCACGCATTGCCTCAAAATACAAAGCCTGGTCGCCATTTGAGCCCGCTTTATCTGCCATAGCAAACAAGGCATCATCTGCGTTTTCAAACAGCTTCTGAAGTAACCCTTTTAGCTTAAGCTTCATATCATCACGAAGTTTTATTAATGGAGCCGGTAATGGTCGAGCCTCAATACTACCCGACATCGACTTCCCTCCATGAATTCCAACAATTTTCGCTCTACTCATGACTACTCACTTAAATAAACAACACACATATAATAATTTTCATTGATGATGAGTATAAACCCTCTCATATATGTCGTTTGTCACGTTTTGTGTCCTAGCGACTTGGTTCACAAAACTAGCCAGTTTTAAGATAAAAAAAAGTTATGGATACACCGTTAAGCTCTTACCAAGAGCACAATGCAATGAAAACCTAGTTACATAAATATTTACTCTATTTTCCTCACAGACCAATAAATCAGCTTAGCATTACATGCATTTACCTTTATAATATGTTCAATTTCGTCCTATATTATTTTTATTTGAGACCGACATGCACCTCGACCAGCTAGAAAACATCAATCGTAACGTTGAAACAGCACTAAATGAAGATATTGGCTCAGGCGATATCACCGCTCAATTAATCCCTTCTAATAAGATAGCGCAAGCAAAAGTAATTAGCCGTGTAAAAGCAGTTCTTTGCGGCTCAGATTGGGTAAATGCGGTATTCAACAAACTTTCTGCCGAATTAAAAATTACTTGGGCATTCAAAGATGGCGATACTGTTCAAGCAGGTGATACTTTATTTACACTTGATGGATCTGCCCGCGCAATATTAACAGGCGAACGAAGTGCACTTAACTTTTTGCAAACCTTGTCCGGCACTGCAACGACTAGCCAGTATTATGCAAACTTAGTTGCACATACCAAAGTTAAACTTCTTGATACTCGAAAAACCTTACCAGGACTACGTTTAGCACAAAAATACGCGGTTAAATGTGGAGGATGCCATAATCACAGAATCGGCCTATATGATGCTTTTTTAATAAAGGAAAACCACATCATGGCTTGCGGATCTATAAAAAAAGCGATTGAGTCAGCGCGCTTAATTTCAACCTCTAAACCTGTAGAAGTCGAAGTAGAGTCTATGAATGAGCTTGAGCAAGCACTCAGCGCGAAAGCAGACATCATTATGCTAGACAATTTCTCGGTTGAAATGCTCAACGATGCCGTGGCATTGACCGCTGGTAGCGCTAAGTTAGAAGCATCTGGAGGAATCACATTTGAAACACTGGTACCTATTGCTGAAACAGGCGTTGATTACATTTCCATCGGTGCGTTAACTAAAGATTGTCAGTCCATCGATCTTTCGATGCGAATTAGTAGCTGATCGTAGCATCTTTTAAAATAACAAAATGTAACACAACGCTACAGTTCGTTTCACACGCGCTCCTTTCTTTACCGATAAAATAAGGCTTGAATCTAACCATTAATAGTTAGATACAAACTGATCGATATATATGTTAGCGAGACGACATATATATCAAAATTAAAGCGTCAGCACCCCTATATATTCCCTATTTATAGGGATTAAATACCATGACAAAAACAGCTTGTAACTTATGACGACGCGAACAAACACGACGCTTTTTAAAAACCCGAAAGCACTTACTTCACTAATTGTCTTTAGTGTAATCATTTTATCTGAGTATATTACTTCGTTATCGAACATCAATGTATTATCCAATACCCCAGTATGGCTAAGTGCAGGATTTGCTATCAGTCTGTGTTTTCTTTATGGCCGCCAAGTCATCCCCATTATTTTTATTGCTTCTAGTATCGGTACATTTATAAGTTTCAAAGAAACAAGTTTAGCTAACACATTGGTTTATAGTGTTTTTTATTCGCTATGCTTAACCATACAATCTCTCAGTATTTTTCAGTTTTATCGCCACTTTGCAGCAAAAAATAATCCCTTAGTAAATAGTACAAGCCTTATGATCTACCTTGGTTTGTGCACGGTCATTTCACTTGTAACGTCGGTGTTCATCAATATTATTTATTGCACGCTTATTGCTAAAAGTCAGCCTCAATTTACACAAATTTTAAGCTTACTCTTTTCCGACTTATTAAGTTTATTAATTATCCCTGCGCTATTTTTTTCAGCACAAAATTTTTCACTTACCCAAAAGAAATTCAAATTCCCCCTCGAATTTTGTGCATGGTTAGCAAGTTGTCTACTACTTGCGACTACTGCAAGTTTACTTAATCAGTCATTTTTTCTATTTTGCATTCCTTTATTAATGTGGTCGTCTATTCGACTAAAGCAGCCTGCATGCAGTTCCACACTTCTAATAACTACACTTTTATTCATCAACGAACTAACAGCAACACAACCCTCCTACCAGGCTATTTTACCGCAATTTAGCCTCCACCTTGCTTGGCTGGTACTAATTTTAACAACCCTATATCTCAATACCTTGCGCTTGGACCATCAAAAAATTGCTACTAACCTCGAAGAGATGGTGCTTCAACGAACTCAAGAATTACAAACTGCAAACCTCGAATTAAAAGATGAAGTATTTATCAGAGAACAAGCTGAACAATCTTTCAGAACATCATCAAAACGTTATAAAGCGTTATTCGAAACAGCAGGAATCCCAATCATCGTTTTAAATCAAAACTTCTGCATTAAACAATGGAATACAGCAGCGGAGTTCTTATTTGGCTATGTCAGAGATGAAATAGTGGGTAAAAATTACATCGATATGTTTATTCCTGAAAACATGCAGGATGAAACTGCTTGGAAGTTTACCAAGGTAATTAAAAGTGGTGTCAGTAAAGAAAGCTTAGAGAGTAAAATTATTAGCTATGATGGCCTCTCTCATACCATGCTTTGGAATATCAATCATTTATCTGACTTAGATGAAGACCCTAGGTTAGGACAACTTTTGCTCATCGGTCAAAATATTTCTGAAATCAGAAAGACTCAAAACCAACTCCACTACCTCGCTCACTTTGACGCATTAACCGATACTGCTAATCGCCGTTTATTCGAGGATCGATGTAAACAAGCCATTCAGTCAGCGATACGACACAAACACAGCATAGCCTTAATAGGCTTAGATATAGACCACTTTAAACGTATCAATGACACACTTGGACATGATGCAGGTGATCAATTTTTAGTCTCGCTTGCGGAACGTTTAAAGCAATGCATTCGCAAGGAAGACACCGTTGCACGCTTAGGTGGCGATGAATTTGCTATTTTATTAACAAATATATCAGGGCAGGACGGCGCGGAAAAAGCTGCTAGAAATATACTTGAAATCATTACGCAGCCAGTTAATATAAAGGGTAATGACCTCATTATCACCTCCAGTATCGGTATCACCTTATGCCCCAGTGATGGGTCTGAATACCCTGAATTATTAAAAAATTCAGATATGGCAATGTACCGTGCAAAAAAGGCTGGCAGAAACAACATTCAATTTTACAGCCCTGAGATGAATGATGAAATGAGACGGCAGCTCAATATCGAACAGGAATTACGTGCCGCCATTCAAGAAAACCAGTTCCGTTTGCACTATCAACCCATCATAGATATTGAGACGGGCGAAGTGCTCGCACTGGAAGCATTACTCCGATGGATACATCCCGAAAAAGGCACCCTTAGACCTGACTACTTCCTACAAACAGCTGAGCAAACCGGCCAACTGCATGAAATAGGTCAATGGGCGGTCAAGAACGCTTGTTTACAAGGGCGCGCAATTCAGGAATGGTCGGCTAAGCCAATGCAAATTGCATTGAACCTTTCTAACAGGCAGTTTAACCACCCGAACCTTGTTGAGTTAATCGAAGGGATTGTGAAAGAAACGCGATTCAACCCCCATAATTTAATATTAGAAATGTCTGAAAGTACTATTACAGCGAACATTGACGCATCTTTTATGACACTAAATAAACTTAAAAAACTTGGTGTATCACTCACTTTAGATAGCTTTGGAACAGGTCTTTCTTCACTCCGCCAACTCAAACAAATACCGATTGATATCGTTAAAATCGACCGCACTTTTGTTAACGGCATTCCAAATGATGAAAGCGATATGGCAATCACTGAAACCCTGCTGGCAATCTGTGACCAGATGAATCTAAAATCTTTTGCAACGGGAGTTGAGACTCCAGAACAAGAAGCTTTTCTAAAGATAAATGGCTGCCGTTATGCCCAAGGTTATTTATACGCAGAGCCCGTGCCTTTCAACCAGCTACCCGCTTTATTTGACAAAATTAATTCGGGACACAACCTTAGCGAGGGTGAACAAATATTTTTACCCTTTGAGCATAAAAGCCAAACTTAACGATAACCTAAACATTAAAACTAAGCCCCGCTTTCATTCTTAAAAATCCTATTCAAAAAAGCATTATTATTTTAACCCGCTTTAATAATCCCTATCGCCTTTTACCTTTCACCTAATTAGTTTTCGCTAGCAATAATTTATTCAATCGTTGCTCATCTCTGCCTTCAAATTTCACCTACTACTTAAATATTCGAAATTTAAAATCATGTAAAACTTGAACATCACTCGCTAATAGTTTGGACTTTGTTATCATTTTAGAGTACAACTGTACCCTGAAAACATGGAGACAATTATGAACAAGCAACATACAAACAATTTATTACACCCAACATTAGTATCATTTAGTTTTAGTCTTATTCAAAAATTAGCCAAAATATTAACTAATACAATAAGTTTTGGTGTTTATATTGAGCCAATCATCCAATTAGTCTCGCCTAACTGGAAAATCGATAGAATTAACGCAAAAATAACAGCTGTTCGCCATGAGTCAGCAAACATCTATACTTTAGTACTAAAACCAAGCTCGAAGTGGAACACATACGAAGCTGGACAATTTATTCAATTAAGTAGTGAAATTAAAGGATCTTTAATCACACGTACCTTTAGTATTTCATCTGAACCTCTTTATTTTAAAACAAGCGGAAAGATAGAACTTACTATTAGGAGCCAAGATCAGGGTTTGCTAACCCCTTGGCTCCGAACTTCAGCGCAACCCGGAAATACAATCTATTTGTCTCAGGCAAGTGGTGACTTCAAACTCAAAAATAAAAAGCCAAATAAACTATTCATTGCTGCTGGGAGTGGTATAACAGCGATAAGGCCAATTTTAAAACAATACAAGAATGAAGCATGGTTTAAAGGTGCTCAGCTTTTATTCTATGTAAATAATAGAAGGGAGTGCTTGTTCTTAGAAGATTTGAACGAGCTTGAGAATTGCGGCTTAACTTACAAATATATTTACTCAGAAGAAAGCGGTCGAATTTGTCAGCAACATTTAAGCGACTTTTGCGATGATTTAAGTGATCGCGAAGTTTATTTATGTGGCCCTCCTAAAATGATCGAAACAACAAACGAATTACTTAAAGCAAACAAGGTGCCTGAATCAAATATATTCTTCGAATACTTTGGTCCGCCCCCTCTTAAGTCAAATGATTTTGAATTAGATGACAGCGAAGAATTTATTCAAGTAGATTATCTGAGCTCTAAAAAGCAAGTCAGTTTTAAAGCAGATAGCACGCCAAAAACACTATTAGATATAGCAGAAAGTGAAGGTATAAATCCTGTATCCGGTTGTCGTACAGGTGTTTGCCACCAATGTATTTGCAAGAAAAAACAAGGTCGTGTATTCAATATTAAAACCAAACAGTATTCAGACTCCGGCAGTGAAGAAATCCAACTCTGCCTATCAGTACCCGTTGGACATGTTGAGCTCGAACTTTAGATTATCAAGGACATATATAATGCAAAATTGTAGTAAGCCAAATAAAGAAACCTTAGCCCAATTCGCAGAAGAACTTGACCAAATCCGTTCAGAAGCGATGGATAAAGTAGGTGAAAAAGATGCGCGTTACATTAGGCGCTTAATTGGGATACAACGATCTAGTGAGATTGTTGGACGATTAGTCATGGTACTTGGCTTCGTAAGCCCTGCCCTATGGATTTTAGGTGTTGCTTTATTAGCGCTGGCTAAAATTCTAGACAATATGGAAATTGGCCATAATGTTATGCACGGCCAATACGACTGGATGAATGACCCTAATATAAATTCACGCAATTTTGAATGGGATATTGCTGGTGACGGCGGCTCTTGGAAGCGTTACCACAATCATGAACACCACACCTATACCAATGTCATCGGTAAAGATCGTGATTTTGGTTACGGTATTCTACGATTAAGTGACGATTTACCCTGGAAACCGA
>Ga0209184_1000456_pt1 | contig 43423 bp, 31 predicted proteins | sample EN8Hudsemesocosm_2_FD_184627 | JGI IMG/M metagenome (GOLD analysis project Ga0209184, IMG submission 184627) | Methane-oxidizing microbial communities from mesocosms in the Hudson Canyon - EN8C Hudson Canyon (SPAdes) (version 2) | ecosystem: Environmental > Aquatic > Marine > Cold seeps | place... | reverse complement strand
GTCACACTAAACGCATTGCCACTAATGATTAAGCTGAATTTCGCTCAAAATTAAACGCAGCCCGGTAACCCGTTTGGGGGATGTATCCAACATACAGGCTGCGTATAGTCCTTTTAAAGTCATTTTTTACAGGTTGTTAAAATGGAACGTTTACCGGTTATTGTAGGGTTTGGTGGTTACAATGCCGCCGGTCGTAGCTCCTTTCATCATGGCTACAAGTTCATGGTGAAAGACAGTTTGCCATTCAAATTGCGCCAGGAAACTCTGGCTGGCTTAGCCGTAATGATGAATTTGGTGAGCGTAAAAGACGGCTGTTTTGTCAACGAACAAGAACAAGTTCTAAGTTTGGCCGACATTGAAAGTCAGTGTCTGGAGCTGATAGAGCAAGGCACCTTAGTGCGCCGCATTGAAAAAAGTCATTTTGACTGTGATGCCGCGCCCTTGCAAAAAAATGTGAAAATAAACGGCATAGGCACTGAGCCCTTACGCTTTACCTTGTTAGCCAAATCCCTGCCCTGCCCGCTGCCCCATAGCTGGTCCGTAAGCCAGCCAACAGAAGATAACCTGGTACAAGTGAGCATCGATGAGTTGGCGGTGAATATTAGCAGCACCAGCGAAATGCCGGTTAAAAGCGCTGGCCAGTTACCCACAGGCTTTGACCCAGCAAAATTATACCCTTCGCGTTTTCATCCACGGGGATTGCAATTGGCCATTACCGGCGCCAGCGATGCGCTTCACAGTGTGGGCATAGATTGGGACACCCTAAGCCAGAGCGTGGCCGCCGATGAAATTGCGGTGTTTGCCGGCTCTGGTATGTCACAGTTAGATCAACACGGGTTGGGTGGCATGATGCAGGCACGGCTGCGCGGACAGCGGGTATCGGCTAAACAACTGCCCCTGGGGCTCAATACCATGCCCGCCGATTTTATCAATGCCTATGTGTTGGGCAGCCTGGGCAATACCGGCAGCACCACAGGGGCCTGCGCCTCGTTTTTATACAACCTGCAGCGGGGTGTGGATGCTATTCGTCATGGCAGCGCGCGCATTGTTTTGGTGGGCAATACCGAGGCACCCATTATCCCGGAAGTAATAGAAGGTTATGCGGCCATGGGTGCGTTGGCCACAGACAAAAACCTGGCCAAACTGGATGGTAAAAATACAGCAGACCACCGCCGTGCCAGCCGCCCGTTTGGTGACAACTGTGGTTTTACCCTTGCGGAGTCCTGCCAGTTTGTGGTGCTCATGGACGATGCCCTGGCCCTTGAATTAGGGGCCAATATTCACGGAGCGGTGCCCCAGGTATTCATCAATGCCGACGGTACCAAAAAATCCATTTCGGCCCCAGGCGTGGGCAATTACTTAAGCATGATGAAGGCGGTGTCTTTGGCCCAGCAACTGCTTGGCAGCGACACCGTACAAAATCACAGTTTTGTGCACGCCCATGGCTCCAGCACCCCCATGAACCGAACCAGTGAGGCTGACTTACTTACGGATGTGGCCAAGCATTTTAATATTAAAAGCTGGTTATTAACCGCGGTGAAGTCCTACGTGGGCCACCCGTTGGCCCCGGCCAGTGGCGACCAACTTATGTCGGCCTTGGGGACCTTTGAACACCAGATTATTCCCGGCATTAATACCCTGGATAAAGTGGCGGATGATGTGGACCAGAGCATATTACGCATCAATCAACACGATACCGACGTCAGCCAGCAGCCTATGCAAGTGGCCTTTTTAAACGCCAAGGGCTTTGGCGGCAACAACGCCTCTGCCCCGGTGCTGTCACCCATTGTGGTGAATAGTATGTTGTTAAAACGCCATGGCAGCCAAGCCATGACAGACTACCAACTAAAGCGATTGTCAGTTATTAGACAAGCCCATGCTTATGATCAAAAAGCGTTGAAAGGGGCGTTTGATGTGATCTACCGCTTTGGTGATGCCTTGCTTGACCAGCAAAACTTAACCCTGGGTGAGGAAATAGGCGTGACTGGCTTTGCTAAGAATATAAAACTCAAGGTGAAACACGGCTTCGCCGACATGTGTGAATAAGTTAGAAAAAATACAATAAACAACTAAACTTAAGCCAAAGAAACCACCGGCATTTTGGCTTATCTCATGAAGTATCTGTGTTGGTGTTTACTTATTATTTGTACCCCGCTTCAAGCCGAAGTAAACCTGGACCACTACTTCGCCTTGTCACTGGAGGAAATTCTTAAAATAAAGGTCACGGGCTCCACTCTTACCGAACAAAGCATCAAGACGGTGCCCTCGGCCGTTACGGTTTTTCATCATGAAGAAATCAAAAACATGGGGTTGGATTCGTTAGATGAATTAATGATTCTGGTGCCAGGATTTCAAGCCTACCGCAGCTCTTTTTCCTCCCTGCATAAACCCTTCTCGGCCAGAGGTCGCCGCATTAGTCCCAGTTCATCTGAAGTGTTAATTTTACTGGATGGCCAACGCATGGAAGACTCCAGCACCAGTGGCAGTTCCGAAATTATCCCCAAGATTACTTTGGCCAACATAGAAAGGGTCGAGTTTATTCGCGGCCCCGGTGCCGCCGTATATGGCTCCAATGCCATGATGGGGGTGGTGAATATTATTACCCGCAGTGAAATTAATAATTTTCAGGGTAGCCTTGGCAGCTTTGAGCGTCATCAGGCCAATCTCCTACTCACACAGGAGCTTAATGGCTTAACCCTGGATATGTTTGCCAACCTTGATAAAAGTGACGGTGAACAATATCTGTTACAAGACAGCTTCAGCGCTAGCAAAATTAGCAGTAGCGACCCTTATGATATTAAAGAATTAAACATAAAACTAAAATGGCAGGACAGCCAGATTAATGTTTTCCATAACCAATACCTGGGTAAAGATTTTTACGAATTGGACGGACTATCCAATGGCTTTAATCGCCGTGAAACCCAGGTCAATACCCTATCGCTGAAACAGAGTTTTAATTGGCAGCCCATCCAGTCCTGGTTTTGGCTGAGCTACAGTCACACCGCTATCGACATATGGGCGCAGTTAACGGGTCAGGGAGATTTACTGGCCATTAGTGAGCCAGCAAGTGCCGACCCCTTATTTTTTAGGGGTAACTTTGATGATTTTAGTGATAAGCGGATTCAACTGCATAATGACTGGGATATTGATGAAGATAGCCAGCTTCAATTTGGTGTGGAAGTGCGACAAATTAACGGGGAGAAGGTCATTGCCCAAAATAACTTTGACATGACGGCGCTGGCCAGTGGCAGCCCCACTGTGCCCTTTTTCAATTCTCTGCATGCCAGCAGTGTTCTGTATTCTGGCTCTACCCGCGACATAGTGGGGCTCTATGGCCAATACCAAAGACAAATACAACACAGCAATCATCTAACCCTGGGACTACGCTATGATGATTTTTCCAACATTGGATCAGAGGTGAGTCCACGCCTTGGCCTGGTACATGAATTCAATGAGCATCATAGTCTAAAACTGCTTTATGGTAGCGCTTTCAGAGCCCCCACCGAAACTGAACTGGATTTAACCAATAACCCGGTTTTACTGGGCAATCAGGATTTGAAACCCGAAACAGTGCAGAGCTGGGACTTAATTTGGTTAGGGCTGTGGCCCCACAGCAGTTTTTCATTAGGCTACTTTGAAAACCACTTTGAAGATGCCATCGTGCAGGCCAGCGTTTCTGACGGCCTTAGCCAGTTTCAAAATGTGGACATGGACCCTGTGAAAGGATTTGAATTTGAATTATCTCGTGAGCTAAACGACTTTTGGTTGATACGCGCAAGCTACACCCACATTAGCCAAAACAGCGAGTTGTCTTTTCGCGAAACCGATCAACTGGCCTCTATCATGGTGAACTACCAACAGGAAAATGTTAATGGCAACCTTATTGCCAGTTACCAAGGATCCCGGGAAATGCCCAGTGATACTGATAACCGACAGACACTCAATTCTTATTGGCAACTGTTTGCAAAATTTCGCTATCGATTTAATCCTCTATGGTCGGGGTTCATACAGATAAAAAATGTACTGGATGAAGATTTCCGCACACCGTCCATTAATACAGGGTTAAGTGAAGGGGTAGTAAATCGAGGTCGTGAAATCATGGTAGGCATGCAACTTGAGTTCTAAGCCAAAACTGAGTTTAAGATGGGATAAATTTTACGCTGGATAAGATATTTATAAATGACAAAGTTAGAATATGAATTATTTAAAACGCTGTAAAAATCCTTCAAAACCTAAATTTGACTTTAAACTTTGGCCAACATTCTCTCTAAATGTGTAAATACTTAAATAATTAAACTGTTCATCTTCATCTTTAAATTCTTGGTGAAATGTTAGAAAGTCTTGCTTTATTTCTGCCCATTCCACGGCTAAATCTTTACTTACCACAAAGTAAACTGGGCCTATTTCTTCAGTCTCGTATGCCTTTAGGTGTTTGCGCATGGCGTGATGCAATAAACCCAGTTCATCCCCCATGATAAAACCGAGACTGGAAGGCTCTTTCAATACTTTAAATATGATGTTTTCTGAAGTCATGCTGGGGATGGGCTTAGCTGCCCATTTAAACTCTTCTTTCCCTTGGTCTACACGGTACTGAGCATACAGGTCATTTTTAGCGTAATAGATATTCTGGTCGCTGTTATTTTTTGCCACGGCTAAATCAAAATTGGGTTTTCCTATTAAGGTTTGATGTATGGATTCTTTACTTACCAACAGGGGCACAAATCCTAATTCCTGAAACAGGTAGGCATAACCCAAACTCACATAGGCGCAATTAATTTCACCAGCCTTAACTTGCTGCAGTATCTCTTCTATTGACCTTGAAGGCACATAAGACAATGCATACTTTTTATGCATGGATTTAAGCAGAGGTGCCAGTTCATTTTTCATGATGGAGGGTGAGGTTACTGGGTCTACCCCCAGGTTAAGCTGTAGTCCTTGTACGGCATTGGCGGTGAACATGATCAGCAGGACCAGTATGCGAGTATTGAATTCCCTCATTCGTATTCTATCTACCTGTCACTTATTACTGGCTAAATTGAGTGTGGTTTGAGTATAGCAGCTGCCGCCATCAGCGCCGTCAGGGGCTCATGCCAAGCCTATCGTTTAGATTGGGAAACATACTGAATTGAATACAGCGCAGGGCGAGCTGCATCATACCGTTATATAAATTATAAGTTTAATAACAATTGTAACCCATATAAAAATCTCAACTAATGTACGTTATAAACGTAATTATAAGTAATAGGGTGACGTCTATTTACACTTATAAAGCCATTTAAAGATTAACTACTTTTAAGCCTGCAACCTTCTAAAACATTTCAATATAAGCCCCACCCTGTCTACTTGCGAAATTATATATTCCTTACTTAACTAAAAATGAATCACCCTTGCTAGGAGAGTACAAAATGCGTAATAGAATATTATGGGCACTGGTTCTATGCCTATTCGCGACTTCCTCTGCCATGGGGGGAGATATCAAAACCAATGGATTTGCTTCTATCGTCACAGGGATCGACTTGGAAGATGATGGTAACCCTCGAGAGGGGTATGGCAATCGAACGGCTGATTCCTTACAGGAGTCAAGAGTCGGCTTACAATGGACCGCCGATCTGGAAGATGGTATGCGCTTTGTTGCTCAAGCCGTGGCCAAGGGGGATGCATCCACAGGCTATGCCACAAATTTTGATTGGGCATATTTTGATTTTAATATTGGAGAGTCTGGAAAACTCAAAGTGGGCCGAGTACGCATTCCTTTTTATAAATATTCAGACTACCTAGATGTGGGTTACGCCTACCACTGGATCGCTCCTCCACCAGCCATGTACTCTATCAATTTCTCAAACCTCGATGGCATAAGTTATCAGCATAATTATGAAATGGGCGGCATGGAACAGGCGCTAAATATTGTGGTGGGCCGTTACCAAGGTGTGCTACCCGCCATTGGACCGGCCAATATGGAGAATTTCTTTGCGGTGAACTGGCAGGCAAGCATGGGCGATCACGAGTTCTCTGCCGCCTACGCTCAAACAGACCTCTATGTCGATGCCGGCCTAAGTGTTCCCGACAGCACCGGCTTTGCCGTAACGGATGTCGCCACTGGCTCCATCACCACCAGCGATATTCTTGCTGATGGTGACTTCGCCAGTTTTGTGGGAGTGGGCTATAAAGGCACCTTTGGTGATATCAGTGTGTATTCTGAATTTAACACGGTAACAGTTAAGGACTCTATTTTCGCCGAGGATGATACAGGGGGCTATATGGGTGTGTCTTACGCCATGGAGGATTACACTTACCATGTGACTTATGAAATAAGCGAGGTTACCGCTGCCAAATACTCATCTGCCCTTGCACAAGCTATTTCTAACGGCATAGGTAATGAAGGGGATTCCACTGCCTTTACCTTTGGGGTGAGAAAAGATGTAGGCATCAGCTCTGCCGTCAAAGTAGACCTAACCTCCTACACCGAGGATAAATACCAAAACCCAGGGGACCCAGCTAAGACCGAACTAACGGCCTTAATTCTAAAAGTCGCCGTTGAAACCATGTTTTAGGAGGAAGACCATGAAATATTTAATCAGCTCATTCGTACTTGCTTCTAGCTTAATTTTTCCGCAACTGGTGTTGGCTGAAGTTGAGGTAATTGTGCATCCGTCCAATAGTGCGGCTTTTGATAAGGACTCCATTAAACGCATATTCCTGGGTAAAACCCGTGCCTTTCCCGGTGGCGGTGAAGCTGTCCCCGTTGCTCTAAAAGAAGGCACCGCCGAGAATCAGGAGTTTACTAAGAGCGTACTATCCAAAACCCCTAAGCAGCTAAAAGCCTATTGGGCCAAGATGGTATTTACAGGTAAGGGCACGCCTCCTCGTCAATTGGATGGTACCTCACAAATTTTAGAACTTATATCTGCCAATCCAAACCTAATTGGTTTTGTGCCTGCCGGCAGTTCGACCGGCGGCGTTAAAGTGGTAGGGAAGTTTTGATTCAGCTGAAATAAAATAAAGAACCCAAAGCAGTCGTTTTGGGTTTCTTTTAAATGGCTTTGTATAAACCTGCCGATGCCATAAAACCATCCAACTAACCCCATTATGTGGGCACCGACTCCAAGTATTGAAACACTCCTATCAAATTTAAAGACAGTAAACATAAAACACGCTTAGCTATAAGGGATCCCGTTCAATCCGTATAAAATCGCCAGGTCAAACTATGGCCTTTAACTCAGGTTTTGAAAAATAGCTCTTCACTAACATATCAAGAAGTAAGGCATTACATACCAATCTAAGCTATACACAGGTTAAGCTATTTTATTTGTAGAGGCGCCTATGAAATTTAACGAACACGGTAATTACAGCGTAGAATTTGATGTCGATATCATCTTATTTAAAGCACAAGGAATTTGGAATATCGAATCGTCGATTCATTGCATTAGCATGATCAATACCTGCATTGAAAAAATAGAGGCTGATAAATACTCCATAGTCGTAGACACCCGGGCCGTAACGGGTATTACCCCAGATAGCGCAGATTTGTGGTTTAAAACCATTACTGTTTGGCAAACCATTGGACACAAGGCATTAGCCAGAATAGATAACCCAAGATCCATTAATTACAAGATCTTCCTAGCCGATTTTGATGAGTTTTTTAGAAGAAATATTGATTTTATGTATGCCGACTCATTTGATGATGCTATACATTGGCTTCATTCAATAGGCTATAAAGGATTTGGCTAAAATCGCCACAATCCGCCTACACTAACTGCCCTCCCTCGGTTGGGGATGCCATGCTCAATAATACTGCCTTGGGCTGGAGTGAAAATGTCTTTATCAAGCATATTCTTTATTTGAACAAACCATTCACTTTCATCACTCACATGATATTGAAACTTCCCATTTACTTGCCAATACTCACCTAAATCTAACAAGCCGCTAGGGGTTAACATCTGACGAGTGGAATGAAAAACTACACCTAAATTACCGTTCCAGCGATCTTGCTCATAGTTCACCACTATGGAGGCAAGTGTACTGGACTCACGAAAGGCGGTATCGGGCAACTTATATAAACGAGTCATTCCTAATCGTATTAACCAAGCATACTCAAGCTGATGCTGAGCCTCCAATTCAAACCCTTGGGAGCGGGAACTCGCCCCATTAACCCAGGTTCTAATAGTCTCATTATCTAACGTTTGAACTATGGGCTTGCTAAATTCATTTTGAAACCAGCCTGCCGTTACACCGTGATTTTCCCATAACCCCTGCCATAGAAGATCCCAGGTTTTAACCACTTCATGCTCAAGGTTTGGGTTCCCCAGCAAAATTACATTATTTATGAGGCCGGTTTCATTAAGTGAAGGGGCACGAAATGCCTCCCCATAAAGCACCTTAAATGTTTGTTCATTATTAAGTTGATGAACCAGTGATAAACGTGGACTTAACTGCCTGTCTATCTGAGTGTATTTGTCAATCCTTAACCCCATCAATGCATGAGTATCAGCCCCAAATAAATATCGATACTGGAGAAAACCACCCATCACATCACGACTCTTTTCTGTGCCTATCTTTAAAATGTGTGAAAAATCATCGTTGCCTGCAATGGGATAATCGTTTACTAAAATTTTTGCAACGTCAAAATTATTGGCTGATTCACCCAGTACCTCCTTATCTCGACGCACCTCAAAACCAAACTGAATACTAGAAAGCTCATCAATAGCCAGGTCATTATGGGATTTAAACTGCAAAGAACTGCCATGGAAGTCTCCTTTCATACGCCAAGGCTGCTGTGAACTGGGAGCACTAGCTTGAGCTAGGGTACCCGGTGCAGTCAACTGAACATGGAAATCTTGCTGGGCCAATTGGTACGAAAAAAATAATTTGGAAGAGACCTTATTGATAGGAAGTTTATGCTCAATACTCAACATATTTTGGCGGATATTATAGTGATTAAAGCCATTGGATAACCTATCCAACAAATAGAAATCCTGGCTATTTGACTGGCGAATAGAAGCCCGAATCACACTTTCCTTATGGGAAATGGCCAAATCAAATTGCCCTGCCTGCATAGGGTCACTGGTCACAATTTTTTCATCTGAAAAGCTATCATTTAGCAAATAATTCTGCCCTGAGTCTCGCTGTGCTTGAGCAAACATATCTAGCTGCCAATTATTTTCTGAATAGGAATAAAATTGATGGGCACTGGCTTGGCCCAAATCCCCCAAGGTAAGACTGCTTTGGGAAATACCCCTGCGGGTAATAATATTAATCACCCCCATGAAGGCACTGGACCCGTAGATGGCCGACCCTGGCCCACGAATAACTTCAACGCGCTCAATTTGCTCCAACAAAATTAGAGGCAAGGTAGTATTCACACTGTCCGTTCTTGGATCATTTAATCTACGACCATCCATCACTATAAGAATTTCCTTTGCTTGAAATTCATTGCGTCGGCCGCGGGAACTAAAGGTATAATTAAGTGAAAAATCGGCGGAACGCTGGCTTTGAAAGCCAGGTACCAGGTTTAGCAGTTCATACAGGTAGTTAATCCCCATACCGCTAAATTGCTCATAATGGAACACAGTTACCGCTGCTGGCACAGTTTTGATGGACTCATGAGTGAGGGTGGACCCTGTCACCTTAATTTTTAATATCTCTTCAAGGGATAAAGCAAACAGGTGATCGATGTTACTCTCTGAATGAGCATTCAAATTTAGAAGAGCCATCAAAATATACAACAGAGTCTTCATTATATCCCTTACTCCATTCTCCCCCCTCTAATTTTAGGCTAAATCTTCTCCAGTGCCCTATATTAACGATAACTATGGAGTGTTTAAGGGCTTAATGGAAAAGGTATTACGACTGGATATAGCCTGATGCTTTTTTATTCCATTAGTAAATAACCCTTGTCGCTGTCATCGAACCCCAAAAATAACTTGCACCTTAGGCAGCGAAATAGCAGCTTATTTTATAATTGTAAGATTGCTTATTCCATAATAGAGACGCTATCCCAGCGTTGTATTTCCTGAGTTGTACACTGCACTTTAACGCTAAACTAAAGTAGTATGTGGGCAGAATTAAAACAAACTATTCGTTATTAAAAACAGGGTGCATGCTATCAATGAGTGAACAGCACTTAACCATTTTAACCACTAAGTTAATGCCGTCCAGGCTTGGTCCTGAACGTGTGTTACGACTTGATTTAATTGATCAGTTAAAAAAAGCTAATTCTTGCTCCCTGTGCTTAATTATGGGGCCTGCCGGGTATGGTAAAAGCACCCTGTTAGCCCAATTTAGAGAACAAATGCGTAATGGCGAATATGCCTGTGGCTGGTTAACACTGGATGTTGAAGATAACGCCATTGGGCAGTTTTTAAGATATTTATGCGCCGCCATAAAACGCATGGCCCCAGAGTTATCGGTGCAAATTGAAGATGCCGAGGAATCTTTTTTATATCAGCCCAAACAACTGATCATCAATCTAATTAATGCCCTGGCCCAAAATGAACGTTACTACGCGTTATTTTTAGATGATTACCATGAAATACATAATCAAGAAGTTAATGAGACTGTGCAGTTTCTACTGGAACAACTTCCTAAAAATGTGAATATTTATATGGGCAGTCGCCACTTGCCATCCTTCTCTATCGAAAAATTAAAGTTACAGCAGCTGGTTTATTTAATGGGCAGCGAATCTTTGCGATTCAATCAACAAGAGATTGCCGAGTTCCTCGTTCAAACCCATAATCTGGTATTAAATGATCAAGAAATGGAGAAGTTTTTTAGCAAGACCCAAGGCTGGCCTGCTGCGACCATGCTAGCATCTCAAATGTTATTAAATTCAGCGAAACGTCAATCATTTTTAGATTCCAATGAAGCGCAGTCAGAATTTGTTAACTTGCTTGTATCCGAGGTGCTTGACGGTTTATCTAAGGGAACTCTAAACGCCCTATTAAAGGTAGCGATACCTGATCGCTTTTGTGCTGAGCTTGCCATGGAATTAACCCATGACAAAAGTATAATTAACATAATAGACAGTCCACAAAGTGCTGCGTTTCTCATTCAACGTTTTGATGATAATGAACCCTGGTACTCTTTTCACCCTTTAGTACGCCATTACTTACGCCACCGTCTAAAGAAACAATTAGCCAATCAAGAAGCAGCTCTGCATCTAATTGCATCTAAATGGTTCGAGAAACGACTATTAATACGAGAGGCGGTTAATCATGCCAGTGGCGCCCAAGACGAAGCCCGAATATTGGCATTACTGGAGGAACATGCTGACGATTTAATGCAGCAAGGCTATTCATCCTTGTTACTAAGCCTGGTTAATCGTTTAACATTTAGAAGCAGTGCGGGTGCCGAACATATTTTGGTTCCCATCGCCTGGGCACAAATATTGAACTACAGTTTTGACGAAGCCGAAGCCATAATCCAAACCATTGAGAAAATAGTCAATGAACAAGACGAGATTGACATAGCCTTACAAGCCAAAGTGGATACCATGCGTTGCACGGTTTTTTCCTATCAAGAGAATATTCAAGAGTGTGAGGTAATATTGTTACGTTGGCAGGGTAACCTTCCTAGTTCCTGCCATTTTGAACAAGCCGTTATGGCAAACCTATCCAGCTATGTGGCTATAAATCGATTCGATTATCCAAAAGTTGAGCAGTGTCAAAAAAATGCTTTGGAAGCGAGACTCGAATTGAATAGCCATGGGGCTGCCATATACGGGCTTCTATTTAGCGGAATGGCCTACGCCCGGCAAGCCCAGCTTTCCCAGGCCATGAAATGTTATGAACAAGCAAATGAGTTGATACAAGATTCGCTAGGGCAGGAGTCCTTTTTTAGACAAATTACTCATCTTTTAATGGCCAGCATAAAATATCAATTAGGTGAGATAGATACCGCAAGAGATCTTATTGAAAACAATATTGAAGCGGCTCGGCTGAATGGATTCCCTGATCTATTGGTTGAGTTATTACCGGCTATGGTAGAAATTTATCAACAGGATGGAGATTTAAGAAAGACCCACTGGGCCATATCCATGGGGGAAAGAATGGCCATTACTCGCCACTCCGTTCGCCTGCAAGCCTTAATGTTATATCAAAAGGTTAAACTTGCCATACAATGCCAAGATCTTGATAGTGCAACAAAATTATTGAAAACGTGGCCAAGCTCCTGTTTACCTCCAGAAACCTGTGATCAAATATTTATTGAACAAGCGGATAAGTATATTAGTTTGGCACAAGCTCGTGTGGACATTGCTCAAGGAAAATTCTCCAAGGCTATCTCGGGTTTAAATCCGGTCCATGACTATTTTGTTAAAAATAACCTGGCCTTGTTTTCAATCGAATGCGGTTTATTATTGATAGAAAGCCTAATGAGTAATAAAGAACCAGAAAAGGCCAATAGGCTGCTAATTATCCTGGTTAATATCACCCATAGAGAAAGACCATTACAGGTATACATTAACCAAAACCATCAGCTTATTCATATTATTGGTGAACTGGAAAAGATGTCCAGCAATGGCGGAATTCATCAATTTATTAAGTTATGGGTTAGCCTGGCCAATCAGAAGAAGGCCAGTCAAACTAGTTCGGACTTTACTTTACTAGAGAACAAACAAGTTGAAACCCTATCTGAGAAATCTCTCATTGAACCATTAAGCAAGCGCGAAATAGATATTTTAAAAATTGTAGCTCAGGGCATGTCTAACAAACAAATATCGTCTGAGCTCTTTATCTCAACCGAAACGGTGAAGAGTCACCTTAAATCTATTTACTCAAAAATGGGGGTTTCAAGGCGAACACAAGCGGTAAGCTTGGGACAGGAATTAAACATTATCTAACCTATTGAGCCACAGGCTCACTCAATAGGTTAGAAAATCTAAATTAAATTTTACAAGTTCGACTGCTGAGTGTCATCCTTGCCGGCTATTAGAAAGAACTTACCGTTTGAACCCGCTTGCCTGGCCTGTAAAAATGGCTGATATTCATCACTATTGTAAAAACTAAGAGCAACCTCTTTAGAGGGGAACTCCAATACCAAAGACATATGAGCCGGCTTTTCCGCCCCTTCTATTGAGGTCACCTCAGAGGTTCGGGCCAAGTACCTACCGCCAAGTCCTTCCACTATTTTGGTCACCTTTTCAGCATAATCGGCCACCCAATCAAGGTGTGTAATGTTAATTTCTGCCACCGCGTAATATTTCATAATAATTATCCTTATTATTTTCTGGGTTTTGGGAGCCTGTGATTTGCCAGATACTAGACTAGTAACCTGGCAATACTTGGCTCTTTAATTCAACTTAAAAGATTACTTAGAATCTATTTTTATAAAATCACCCGGCACCCAGGTTTTATCAAACCAAGATTGCAATGGGCCATACAACCTAAGAATGGCAAACCAAGCCTTACCCGGCACCGTTTGAGTCCAATTGGCTTTTTTCCCCTTAGGCGGGTTAGGCCCAAAATATAGGTCCACCGAACCATCTTGGTTATACACTAGCGGATCGCGCTTGTTATTTTTACTGGGGTAAGGCTGTCCCGTTTGTAATTCCGATCGAGTTTGTGGATCGTATATCACCATGGACCAAAAGTTTTTTGCGGGCACATTGGCTGGAATGGTCACTTTGTAATTATTTTCTCCTTTTAGAATTTGTTTATTGCTATCTGCTGATGCCAGCGCATAGTTGGCTCCAATGCCTGGAATCTTAAGTGCCATGGCGGGCGTATTTACAGTTGCCAAATAAAAGAACAAGGTACGAGCATCTAAGTTACGCCCTCCCAAGCCGTTATTATTTAACCAACGGTAGTCATCCCCCACAAACGCGGTATACCACTGCCTATCATTGAAAATGTAGGTATCCTTACTTCTCGGTCTAAATGCAATGCTTCGTGCCGTAGCATTTCCCACCGCCACTGCATCCACTAATATTTTTTTCATTCGCAAATCTGGTGAAAACGGTTTCCCTTTTACAATACCTATAGCGGCCGCTTGCCCACGCAGTTCCGGGTCAATAAAGTCAATTGGTTCTTTTTGCAAAAGCTGCCATAACTCTTCATAAAACTCATAATTGTTTGCATGAATAGTATTGAAAGTTTTACCCGAGCCATTGATAAATTGCATCTCAGGAGGTGTACTGGCACGGGCCAACGAATATATTTTCAAACCCGTTTTCCACATGGTGGCAGCTGAATCCGGTTTTCCATCCACCAAGAACCCACGCAAAATTAACCAGTTTGTATAGCTTTTTGATTGTGCCACCCACACCTCTTTTAGCTCACCATTAATGAGTGTTTGGGTGGTGGTTGTATTTCTAAACGTGTTCCCTGTCGGTACTAAATCACCAGTATAATCAGGCGGTAGGATAATATAGGTGCCACCCTTTTTGCGATCAGGTCCAGGCGCTCCCATATCCGTTACAAAACGGAAAAAGGCGTCGTTTAAAGTACCAGGGCCAGCACCGGCTGGAATTTCAATCACAGTGGCACCGTCTCTCTCCAGATCCAGCATTGCAGCAGCATAAACGGTATCGGTATTACCGGTTAGGAAAAGTGAGTTTGAATCCATCAGGTCATCAAATACAATAACCTTGTGGGAGACATCGGCCCCGGCCTCTTCAAATCCTTTACGAATACTTTCCATGGAAGAAGCAGGTATGAAATTTAAAAAGACATCCACCCCACGAATAAAGTCCAGATGATCAAACACTTTATTAGCAGTATCATTTGAGGGCAAGCCATCTACAAACGTCAACTCACCAATTCGGGTCGTGACAGAGTCTGGGGTTAATATTTTATTGGGTATGGCCGTGTTGTAACCAGGGTTTGATTGCCCCTCATATGCCAGGGAGGTTTTAACCAGCAAGATGAGTATTAATGTATTAATTAAGAAAAACGTATACTTGGCTAAATTTTTCATTTTTCACTCCCATTAAAACTATTTGTTAAGTTTATTATTCTAAAGGTGTGCCATTTACTGCCTGTCATGACTGCCCTCATGTTTATATTGGGGCAGCCATGAACAAGACTACTATTCAGCTACACCCATACCTGAGGTTAAGCCGCCGTCTAACACATGAAATGAACCAGTAATAAACGAGGCTTTGTCAGAAGCAAGCCATACCACCAGGTTAGCGGCTTCTTGAGGGCTGGCACCGCGTCCAAGAGGTGTCATAGCATGAAAAAAGGCTTTTTCTTCAGCACTAAAACTACTCTCAGCCATCTCGGTAGCCACATAACCTGGGCATACCGCTACACAGCGTATATTTTTACGTCCGTATTCCAATGCAATATTCTTGGTTAAACCAATCACCGCATGTTTCGCAGCCACATAAGGGGACACAGAGCCCATGCCCATCAAGCCATCAATGGAAGCTGTATTAACAATCACGCCGCCACCAGACTTTTCCATTTCAGGCAATGCGTATTTAGTGCAGTAGAAAACACCATTTAAATTGATATCAATTACTCGTTTCCAGTTATCTGTGGTTTGGGCACCAGTCGGCGCACGCTCCCCTGCAATACCTGCATTATTAAATATAATATCTAGGCCCCCAAACTCATTCACCGTTTTATCCACCATGTTTTTACAGGCGGCTTCATCGGCCACATTTGTCACCACAGTGATCACGTCACCACCAAACTCTTTAATCAAAGCAGCGGTTTCTTTCATGCCTGCTTCGTTAATATCAGCAATACAGACTTTTGCACCTTCTTTGGCAAAACTGATGGCTGCCGCTTGGCCAATACCCGCTGATGCACCGGTTACAATGGCTATTTTATTATTGAGTTGTCCCATTTTAATTACCTTTTTTGAGTGTTTTTTGACAATCTATAAACTCAAATTGAGCCTATGGTTTGCCGCTACTTTAACGGTGCAAGTTGGTAATTCACCACCTTGCAAGCTTGAATGACAATGTCACTAATTATGTTTTCTGCTTCACTGCAGCCTAACAAGCAGCGCTCCATTACCACCGCTTGTGCCCCTAACGAAAATGCCGCCACTAATCCCTTACCATGTTCAAAACCGCCGCAGGCTATAACCGGAATGGTTAACTGGTCCACCACCTGTGGAATCAAAAGCAATGAACTCATGCCATTTCGTTTAGCCCCTTCGCAGGTCTCGATCCCCATCATCATGACGGCAGCACATCCATATTCTTGCGCAAGTGTTGCATCCTTAAGTGAATAACACTTACAAAATACCTCAATGCCTTCTTTATTAAGAAGCCCATTAAATTTAAGTAGAATGCGTATGTCGGTTTCCACTAACGTCACCCCCTGCTCCACCAATACTCGAATGTACTCACCGGCATTTAATTGGCTTGCTAAATTAGTAAGGGCCAAATTCACCCCAAAGGGTTTGGTGGTTAACGCTTTTATTGCCACTATTTTTTTGGTTAGGCTGTCCGGCGTATCTTCCACCGTGATACACAGAAATGGTAACGCACCTGCATTGGCCACCATGGCAATGGCGCAAGGAGGCGCTATACAGGTTTCACAACTCTGAATAAGCGGGTAATCCACGGCCATTAGCTGACTGATTTTAGATTCTATTCTCATACATCCCCGGCTCACCAGATTTTGCTAAATGACTGTTTAGTTACGCTGAAAAATATTCACAAAACCGGCACTTCCCAAGCCGCCATTGTGCTGCAAAGCCACACGGGAGTTATCCACTTGCCGCACGCCAGCACTGCCACGTAACTGCCAAACTAATTCTGTAATTTGCGCTAGCCCGGTGGCACCTAAAGGGTGTCCTTTTGCCAGTAAACCACCTGAAGGGCCACATACCACTTTGCCACCATAGCTGTTATGGCCTTCCATAATAAACTTTTCCATATCCCCGTCGGAGCACAACCCAAGGGCCGAATAAGTAAGTACTTCGTTACTTACAAAACAATCGTGAAGCTCAATCACATCCAAGTCATCTGGTCCAAGACCCGCGTCCTCGTAAGCTTGATTGGCCGCGTCACGGGACAAACCTCGAAACATTATGTCCAGCGGGTCCCCTTCAAAGTGGCTTTGTTTGTCACTGCACATGCCCTGACCCACCAAAGCAATACTGCTATCAATGCCGTTTTGTTTTGCAAACTTTTCGCTGCATACAATCACCGCTGCAGCACCACAACTAGGCGGGCAGGCATAGAGCTTTCTTAGGCCTCTAAAAACCGGTTGCCCTTGAAGAATGTCTTCAACAGTTAAGGGCTTACGAAAAATGGCATTAGGGTTATGCTCGGCATGGCGACGTGCCTTGATGGAAATTTGCGCCAGTACCTCATCACTTAAACCATAAAGCTCTTTGGTTAAGTCCACCTGGCAACCAAATAACTGCACTGCAGGCGGTAACTTGCGTTCCCGGTCGGTTAAACCCAGTAAATCAGCCGCCGCATTGGTGTGGCGGGCAATGGGGCTTAAACGGTCAGGAAAAACCATTTCAATGGCACCCGGCTCCATTTGCTCAAAGCCCACTGCTAATACGCAATCCGCCATACCATATTTAATGGCCTGACTGGCCAGAGCAAACGCGGTGGATCCGCTGGCACAGTTATTGTTTACATTCACCACTGGAATGCCCGTGATGCCCACGTTATATAAAGCCGCCTGCCCGGAACAACTGTCACCGTATACGTAACCGGCATAGGCATTTTGTACCTTTTGATAATCCAGGTTTGCATCCAGCAACGCCTGTCGAATGGCGTTTGCGCCCATTTGATCGTAGCTTTCACTTTGACCTGGCTTTTTAAATGGGATCATACCCACGCCGGCAACGATGACTTTTTTGTCCATGACAATCTCCTTAATTTACCGCTCGATCTAAACCGGACCAAAACTCTTTGCGTATTTCGGTTTTAAGCACTTTACCCACAGGGCTGCGTGGTAGGTCTTCCACAAACGTTACCGACTTAGGTGCCTTTACGCTGTCCAATATAGCCTTGGTGTGCAAGATAAGATCATCTTCCGACACTTGTGATTGGGGTTTTAATTGCACCACCGCTTTTACCGCTTCCCCCCATTTTTCATCCGGTACACCAATCACCGCACAGTCCTGAATAGCCGGGTGCGTATTAAGAGCCTGTTCAATTTCATTAGGGAAAACATTAAATCCACCGGTAATGATCATGTCTTTTTTTCGGTCAACGATGCTAATGAAACCGTCGTCGCTCATCACACCAATATCACCAGTGTGGTGCCATCCAAACTCTCGCACTTCTGCTGTAGCTTCAGCATTTTGATAGTAACCCGGTGTCACAAGGTCGCCCTTTATACAAATTTCACCACGCTCACCCCGGGCCACTTCTTTTCCAGCATCATCTAAAATGGCTACTATGTTAAAGGCTCCTGGGCGGCCTATGGTTTTTAAACGCTCTTCAATAATCTTGCCGGAAGCATCCAAATAATCCCACGGCGCTTTTACCGTAATGGAAGCAGGGGCTTCGGTTTGGCCAAATGCTTCAGATAACACGGGCCCAAATATATCAATGGCTTCCTTAAGCTTTTCAAGGGAACTAGGAGCGGCCCCAATAAAGATATGCTGTAACGATGAGTAATCAAACCTGCGCACGTTAGGAAGGGTCAGCATCATGTACAACACAGTAGGCGGCACAAAAAAGTGAGTGATCTTATGTTCATGGATGGCCTCAATAATTCCCTGAGGATCAGGCTTTGCCATCATGTAGTTAGTGCCGCCACGGGCAAAGTGGGCAAATCCAATAATACCGGCACTGTGGGTCATGGGGGCCACTACTAGGTGACGGGAATTGTCGCGATAGCTAAATGCAGCCCAATAATTGCGATACATGGTTTCTATATTTTTATGGGTAATCATCACCCCTTTGGATTTACCCGTGGTGCCACCGGTGGGAAAAATGGCAAACACGTCGTCGGGGTTTTCTTCCCCCATGACAAACTCATCACTGAAGCCCTTGGTCCAGTCTTCCAATGACGGTGCATCGGCACTTTGAGCGTCCAGGCATATAAGCGTTTTTATACCTTCTACCTGGCTTTTAATAACCTGAGCTTCTTTCTCAAAGTAGCTATGATAAAACAGCACTTCTCCATGGAAGCGATCCAGCAGATCAATATTGGCGTCCACCGAGTTTCTGGGGTTAATTGGCAACCAAATAGACTCATTACGCAGCACCCCCAATAAGGTTAAAAACGCAATGTTGGAGTTAGGGGCCAATATGCCAATCTTGCTGCCCTTGCCATACCCATGACCACGAATAGCCGAAGCAATGCGCCGTGAATACTGGGCCGCCTGGGTATAGGTGTATTCTGAGCCTGGCTCTACTAATGCCAGGTTACCTGGATAAAGACTCACACCCTTATCAAAAAAATCGATGATTCGCATAACATTCCCCTAGAAATTAAAACAACCACACGCCTATTTACGTGCCATCAGCAGTAATAAAGGCAGTTTGAAACTCCTAATCACCCACTTAATAAGTGCAAACTGGCATCGCTGCCCCGTCACTTATTTCACTAGTAGCGATATTACGATTGGTGTGAAGAGATGAATCCCCCCGAATGGGGGGTTTTTACTGGTGGGGTGAAATCCCCCTTTTGGGGGGTCAAGCCTTTCAAGGAAAAACCTAAAGTGTCTGCAAGATTAAAGTACCAGCACAACAATAAATCCAAAAGGCACTAGGAGCACACTATGTTTGATTTTGATGAGATGAGTTTTCCCAAGCTTGGTTTAACGGGGCTTGACGGTGAAATGACCGAAGAAGAGCTAGCCATACAAGATATGACGCACCGTTTTGCAAAAGAAGTGATGCGCCCTATCGCTGAAAAGCTAGACAAAATGGACGCGCAGGATGCCGTGGGTCCTGACTCACCTATCTGGGAATTTCTAGACAAAATCAACGGGTCTGGATTACTAGATTTGGAAGCCATTGGCACCATGAGTAAAAAGGAAAAGTCACGCCTGATCCCCATTATTTTTGAAGAACTGGCTTGGGGTGACTCTGGCTTGGCCATGGTGGCCATGGTGACGAACTTCCCAGCGTTTGCTGCCTACAACACAGGTGATCCTGAGCTCATTGAGCGTTTTGGCAGCCTTCGCGGTTGCTGGTCGGCCACTCAACCTGATCGCGGCAGCGACATGGTGGATTTAGATAAAACCGAAGCTCACCCGGATAGCAAACACGGGCGCGGCAATATCGTTGCCCGTTTGGATGGTGACGAAATTGTCATCTCAGGCCAAACCTCTGCCTGGGTATCAGCCACCCCTATTGCACAATGCAGCCTGCTTTATTGCCAGTACGACGATGGCAGCGGCATCTACCGTGAAGATGGCGGTTTAAATTACATAGCTGCCCTAGTGCCATTTGATATTCCTGGTATCTCGCAAGGTAAAGCGCTGGATAAAATGGGCATGCGTGCGTTGTGCCAAGGTGAACTGTTCTTTGACGACGTTCGTATCCCTAAAAAATATGTGATCGCCGATAAAGATAAAGCCATCGGCAGTTTTTACGGTGCCTTAACTTTTGGCAACATGGAGATGGGCATCTCTTTCACGGGTGTTGCCCGTGCCGCCTACGAACACGCACTTGAATACGTTCACGAACGTAAACAAGGTGGCACTCAACTGATTAACCATCAAAGTGTGCGTCTGCGTTTGTTTGATATGTACCGCAAGGTTGAAGCCTGTCGTGCCATGGCCCAGCGTGCCTTTGCCTATAACTATGGTCCGAATGGCCCTCACCTTGTGGCGTCAGCCACCAGTAAAACCTTTGTTACCCAAATGGCGTTTGAAGTGGCCAATGAAGCGGTACAGCTAATGGGTGGCAACGGTCTCACAAAAGAATATCCGGTTGAAAAATTACTACGTGACTGTCGCACCGCATTAATTGCCGATGGCGAAAATAACGTACTGAGTTTAAAAGGCGCCTCATGGATTAGCGAGAGCTACAAAAATGCAAATGGAGAATAACTTGGATAAAGCCCAAGTTCTTAAATTACTATATGGCAGGAAATATTATGAGCAGTAAACCCGTTATCGTTTATGGCGCAAGTGGTTACACAGGTCGCTTAATTTGTGAATACTTAAGAGAGTATGAAGTTCCTTTTATCGCCGCTGGTCGTAGTAAAACACGCACCGAAGCCGCCATGGAAAAAGTGCCCGGCATTGAAACCGCTAACTATGAAGTGGTAGAAGTTGAACACACTGTGGATGCCTTGGTGGAGCTTTTTAAAGGGGCTAAAGTTATCTGTAACACTGTGGGTCCTTTCGCTCGCTTTGGCACAGAAGTCGTAGAAGCGGCCCTAAAAGCCGATTGCCATTACTTGGACACCACAGGTGAACAAGAGTGGATGATTAAAATGCGCGATACCTTTAGTGACGCATACGCCGAGAAAGGTTTACTGCTGGCCCCATCAGCTGCCTACATGCATGTGATTGGTAATATTGCCGCTGAGTTTTGCTTAGAAAACCCGGCAATCGATACCCTAGACGCCACCTGTATTCCTACCGGTGTGCCCACTGTAGGCTCAACGCAAACCGTTCTAGACATGACCCGTAACAAACAACATTGGTTGGAAGCGGGCGAGTTGGTTGAAATTCAAGAGCCCATGAAACGTGGTCTGGAAGTGTCGGTACCTGGCATGAACGAAACCGTGTTAACCCTACCATGGGGCGGCGGCAGCATTCCTTTATGGTATGCCAATGACCACCGTGTGCGTAATGCAAAATCCACCACAGGTTTTACTAACCGCCCATTAATGCAAACCGTCATTGATTTGTGTGCGCACTTTAATGCCAATTTAAAAGACCTGCCGCCAGCCGAGCAAGAAGCCGAACTTAACGCTATTGCAGCCGGTATCACTCCTGGCATGCCGCCTCGTGAAAACCGTAACATTCACCGCACCGTTGACCGCGTATTTGGTGTGGGCAGCAAAGCCCAAGTGTGCTGCACCATAGTAGGTAACAGTGCCTACTTACAAACTGGTTTGATTCAAGCTTATATGGCCAAAACGTTACTGGGATCTGCGCCTAAAGCGGTGGGTTTTCAAGCTCCTGCCAAGGCCATTGGCCACAAAGAGCTATACAGCGCCATTGAAAGCTACGGCTTTATCAGCATGAAATTAGAGACCATCTAATGCCATGTTGAAAACGTTTTAACGCAAATGGTTAGTTGGTCGAACCTGATTAACGATTTGTATTAAACACTTACCCGCCTGACTCCTGACAGCGCGGGTAAGTGACCTCAAAAAAATAATAAAGGGCAATATCATGACAAAAAATAAATTCAAATTAAGTTTACTCAGCGGTGTGATAGGGAGTTTATGCTCCCTGTCATCATACGGTGCTGATTTTTACTTTGGCTCAGACCAAGGGTTGCAAGTGCAAGTGAACTCACAAGTTTCACTGGGCGCAAGCTGGCGTACCGAAAGTGCTGATCAAAACTTGATTGGTGCAGAAAATGGTGGCGCTACTGGCGGTACAGGTGCATCTGATGATGGCAACCTAAACTTTGAAAGTGGCGATGCATTTTCACAGATTTTAAAAGGCTCCCATGACATTCAATTCACAGCCGGTGACTTTGGTGCCTTTACACGTTTTAAATACTGGAGCGATGTAGAACTTGAGGAGGGCGACCGTCCTCATGGCAACAGTAACAACGGATACACTAGCGACAAACCCTTGGATGACAGCGGATTTTCAGATAACGCTAAATTTTCTGGCATTAGCCTGTTAGATGCCTATGTATACGGTGCATTTGATGTGGCCGACATGCCTGTGGATGTTCGAATTGGCCGCCAGGTATTAAGCTGGGGCGAGAGCACCTTTATTCAAGGAGGATTAAACTCCAGTAATCCATTTGATGTGAGTGCCTTGCGACGCCCAGGCGCTACCCTTAAAGAAGGCATATTACCTGTAGGCATGGCCTATATGAGTATAGGTGCCACTGAAAACTTAAGCTTGGAAGCATTTTATCAATATGAGTGGGCTAAAACGGAAATTGATGGCTGTGGTACCTTATTCTCAACCGATTTTGTCGCGTCAGGATGTGACATTATAACGTTAGGGTCCATTGCTGATCCGCAATACCCAGATGCCGCCGCTACCCCCACTGGCTTAGAATTTTATCGTGGTGACGACGTAGACGCTAAAGATGCTGGTCAATATGGTTTGGCGGCTCGTTACTTTGCCGAAGAGTTAAACAACACCGAGTTTGGTGTTTACTTCATGAATATTCATTCACGCCTGCCCACATTAAGTGTTATTAGAAATAGCAATCCTGGTGTGCCTGGTGCCCTACCGGCTACCACAGCTGGCACGGCTTCAGCGGCGCCTTTCATACCATCTACGCATGCAACTCTTGGAGCATTGTCTGTTTACAACCCGGAATATTTTATTGAGTTCCCTGAGGACCTACAATATTTTGGCTTGAGCTTTGCCACTAACTTTGATGGGTTAGCGCTATCGGGGGAAGTGTCCTACAAGCCGGATACCCCAGTACAAATAAACAGCGGGCAAATATTAAATGGCACGTTGACGGAAGCACCTTCTAAAACCGTAGACGCGGGTGTTATCGCCCTACCGTTTTCTGACCGTGTGATAGCCGCAGGTCCCGGCGAAAAAGTAAATGGTTACGACGTATTTGATGTAACTCAAATTCAAGTAACGGCCCTGCAGTTTATAGACCGAGTATTGGGTGCTTCGCGCTTAACCTTAGTGGGTGAAGTGGGTTTAGTATTAACCGATGGCATCGAAGATTCAGCCTTTAAATATGGCCGTAATGGTGTTTTTGGTTTTGGAGATGACAGCGTAGGTACGGGTGAAGGTTATGTAACGGATTCAGCCTGGGGATATCGCGCGCAAGCGTCACTGGACTATGCCGATGTGTTTTCCGGTGTTTCTTTAACCCCCGTTTTATCTTTCTCCCACGACGTTGAAGGTTACGCCCCGGAACCCGGCGCCCAGTTCACTGAAGGCCAACAATCTTTGGGTCTGTCTGTAGAAGGTACCTACCAGCAAATGTACAGTGCCAGCCTTGCCTACAAAATGTTTGACGGGGGTGATTACAGCCGCCTGTCTGACAAGGATTTTGTTTCTTTAAGCCTAAGCATTAACTACTAATTAGCAGAGGAAATAATAATGAATATTACAATGAATAAAATCATCACCGCTGCCAGCCTTGTGTCCTTAACGATACTTGCAAGCTCAGTACACGCCAAAGTAAGCCCAGCTGAAGCCGACAGGTTAGGTAAAAGCCTTACCCCCATGGGCGCTGAAATGGCCGGCAATAAAAGCGGCACCATTCCACCATGGACCGGTGGTTTAAACAGTGGCAATACCCCAAGCAGTCAGGACAATGGCCGCCCGGTGGATGTGTATAAAAATGACAAGCCATTATTTTCCATTACCAATGAGAATTTAGCGCAATACAAAGGCAACTTATCGGCCGGCCAAATCGCCATGTTTGCAAAGTATCCTGGTTATAAAATGCCCGTTTACCAAACCAAACGCAGCGCAGCCTATCCAGCTGATTTGTACCCGACGATAAAAAATAACGCCACCACCGCCACTGTTGTGGCTGGCGGCGATGGTTTGGAAAACTTTAATGTGAGTATTCCATTCCCTATTCCACAAACCGGCGTTGAAGTGATTTGGAATCACATTACTCGTTATCGAGGTGGCTCTGCAGAACGAATTGGTAGCATACAACCCGTGCAAAGCGATGGTTCATTTGTGACGGTAAAACAAACCGATACATTTGTATGGCCTGAATATCTTAAAGGGGGCCGTGACGCTAAAAAAGACGACAATGTTTTGTTTTACTTTTTAGGTCGCATCACAGCACCGGCACGTTTAACCGGTACCTCTTTGCTGGTTCATGAAACACTGGACCAAGTTAAGGAAGCTCGTCGTGCTTGGGTATATAACACCGGCCAACGTCGTGTTCGTCGCGCCCCTAACGTAGCTTACGATGGCCCAGGTGCTGGTTCCGATGGCTTAAGAACCACAGACAACTACGACATGTTTAATGGTTCACCTGATCGTTATAACTGGACCCTTAAAGGTAAAAAAGAGCTATACATCCCTTATAACGCATACAAGCTAACCGATACCAATGCAAAATACACCGACATAGTAAAGGCGGGTCACTTAAATCCTGAATTTCTACGCTATGAGCTACACCGTGTATGGGAAGTTGAAGCAACGCTTAAAGAAGGTGCTCGTCATATCTATGCAAAACGAACCTTTTTCATAGATGAAGACAGCTGGTCAGCCGCCGTCATTGATCAATACGATACTCGCGGTGAATTATGGAAATTATCAGAAGGGCATTCACTGCAGTTTTATGATGTGAATACCTCTTGGTTGGCCGCCGAAACTTTGCATGACTTAACCTCTGGCCGCTATTTGGTAACGGGTTTAAGCAACGAAGAGCCTAAGTTCATGACGTGGGGTACAAAAGTAAAACGCCGCGCATTTACTTCGGCCGCCTTACGTCGCGCAGGCAGATAACGATTTCATAGAGTGCACCGCTTTAGGCTGAACCTTAGGGTTCAGCCTTTTTTTTAAATTTTTTATACTTTTAATGATAAAAACGTCAAGCAGTCCGTCAAGTATTAGATCTATGCGCCTATGAAGTAAGCCTCAATTCACTGGTGATTATCTGGTGCTTAATTATCTACAGGAGCACCATCATGAGTGACATATCGCTACCTCACCAAACCCCCACCACATTGGGAAGCTGGGTTTTGTTAGTGGCTCAAGTTATAGAAAGCTATGGATTGGACAGTGATTCTTTACTTGAAGAGAATGGCATTATACTAAACGATATTAAAGAAAATGATAGCCGCTGCCCCACGGCCTTAATGGCAAATGTTTGGCAGATGCTAGCGACTAAAAGTCATGATCCTTATGTGGCCATCCGCATGGCCCGCTATTTTAAACCCACCGCCTACAGTGCACTTGGCTTAACCATGGCCGCCAGCCCTACCGTCCATGATGCGCTTATGCGGTTTTCACGCTACAGTAGCTTGATCGGTGACGCTATTCAGGTATCTATATTAGAGCATGACGATAATATCAAGGTACTGCTTAACCCTCACCTTGCGACAAACGGGCAATCATCTATTTATGATATATCCTCCACCCTGTGCTGCTTATATAGCGTATTAAGTGAAGTGTCGACAGGTAATTTAAGGGTAAAGGAAGTGCATTTCAAACAGAGCCTGCCTTCTAGTAAGCCATTGGAAGGATTTTTCTCATGCCCAGTTATATTTGGCTCAAACTACAATCAAATCGTGTTTAATAAACATGATGTTTATACTAAGCAGCACGTCTATCACACAGAGTTAATCGACTCACTCGATAGCTGGATAGAAACCCACCTGCATAACATTCGACAGGGGAAGACCTCTAATAAGGTCACAGATATGCTTGTTAAACACTTAAACAAAGGTGAATTTAGCCAACATAATATTGCCAGAAGCCTGGCAATGAGCACACGAAAATTACAAAGAAAACTAAATGAGGAAGGTACAAACTACACCGAACTGCTTAATGATTATCGAAAAAAGCTCGCCATCGAACTTATAATAAAAGATGCTTTGCCTCTATCTGAAGTATCTTGTCTGCTGGGGTTTAATAATCAAAGTAATTTTACCCGTGCCTTTAAGCGCTGGACAGGTACAACGCCTAATCAATATCCACAATAGTAAACTTAGACGCTATTGGCTATTATTAGCAAATGCTTTATTGGCTTTCCTGTTAAATAGTTTGTTCATAGCGGTCATATTGCCATATATTAAAAAATAGGCTGTCTGGGTTTTGTAATCCACCATGGTATTTTTAATAAAGTGAAATTTACTACGAACCTTTCGCAGCATACTGCGCTGCAAGGCCCCTAATTTTTGATTGAGCAGATAATCGATGTCCAGCTGTATTTGATTCGCAATCTTTTTAGGATCTAACTTATTGTCATCATTCGTTAATACCGTACTGCCATAAATATCACTGGCCACATCCAAGGCTCTTGCCGCCAATATAGAACTCAATATTTGCACCCGGTTAAAAGCCATCTTTTTGCTGATTACTGTAGGGGGGGTTGATTCTTGGAATTTTAAGTACAAATTTGTTAAATAGTTACGATATTTATTCCTGGTATGCGTTTCAAAAAAAATACTTTGATCTTTTAAAACCCTATATTCCAGCTTACTGACAAATTCCTGCCAATTTTTGTTTAGCTCTGAATACTGCGAAATATCAACATTATTCAACGCGGCTTCGGCCGCTAATTGGTAACGATCAAACTGTTGTATGTATTTCTCATCCCCTTCTGTCAGTAAATACATATAAAAAGCAGACATACCCTGGGACACAGATAAAACGTGAGACTCGAATGAGTTCAAGGCCTGGCTAGGAAAACTTAATAGACAACTAAAGATAATAGCTACAGCGTATTTCAAGCGGTTCACCTTAGAACAATCAATTAGGACAAAAAGATTACAATATTCGATAATGTCTTAATGATCTAAACACGCCAGAGTTTAACCATTTCAAGCTTTTTATAGGACAATCTTCTGCCCCACCACTTCCATGGACAAACTACTGTGTAATCGTTTCAAATAAAGTAGAAAAACATCAATTACTTTTTAAAAGAATGATGCCAGTAATCCTATATTGGGAATATCCAGATGAGTCCTAGAAGGTTATTGATCGAAATAATAGGTATTTTAGCTATAAGAATAGCAACACAAAAAAACAATAGTTATATGAAATCTACAACTCGATAGTATGAATTTAGTCTAAACAATTCCCTAACATGGTAATTAGTTATAAGAGAAAATATCTCATTTGTTACTCATCTAGCAGTTTTTAAAAATCACGCTTTAGACCCCTTCATTGCTACTTGCGCATCTTGATATTCCAGACTTAACTAAAAAATGATCACCCTATTTTGGAGAATTTAAAATGCGCAATAAAGTATTATGGGCACTGGCATTCTGCATGTTTGTTGCCCCCCCTTTTACAGTAGCCGAGGTGCAATTTAATGGGTTTGCTTCGGTCGTGAGCGGAATAGATTTGGAAGATGAAGGGCAATCTTCATACGGCAATCGAACTGTCGACAATTTACAGGAATCCAAAGTCGCCTTACAGTGGACCGCCGACATTGAGAAGGGTTTACGCTTTGTTGGACAAACTATGGCCCGAGGAAGTGCCACCACAGGCTTTTCTTTAAATTATGATTGGGCCTACTTTGATTTTAATGTGGGTGATTCAGCCAAATTTAAGTTCGGCCGACTGCGTATTCCCTTCTACAAGTATTCTGATTATTTGGATGTGGGTTATGCCTATCACTGGATTACCCCACCACAAGACATGTATTCCTTAAGTTTCTCCAATATGGACGGTGTCAGTTATCAACATAACCTTGAAATGGCCGGCATGGAACACGCCCTTAATGTCGCGTTGGGCACTTATCAGGGGATATTAACTTTAGGCGGTGTACCAGCCAACAGTGCCTTGGAAAACCTGATTGCCATCAACTGGTCAGCAACCAAGGGGGATCATGAATTTTCAGCAGCCTATGCGCAAGCTGATGTGTACGTACCAGCCGCCGCGGCAGTAGGTTTATCTGCCTTGGCCGGTACTCCCAGAGACGTGTTGATTGATGGTGATTACGGATTTTTTGTGGGAGTTGGCTACAAGGGCATATTTGGGGATATTGGTGTTTTCTTTGAATACAGCATCGTGCAAGTGGACGATTCGATTTTCGCAGATACCTCAGGTGGTTACCTTGGTGGAAGTTATACCATGGGGGACTATACCTACCATGTTACTTATGGCACTCGTAAAGCCGAAGAAAAAAGCTATACAGGGCCGTTAGCCGATTTTGATATAGGAACAGCCGGAGGCGGCGCAGCGAGTGGCTCAACTCTCAATAGTAATGCTCGCCTACTGGGTAACGGTGACAACTCAACCATCACCCTAGGTGTACGCAAAGACATAGGGATTAGCACCGCACTTAAAGTTGATTTAGATTTATATAGCGAGGACAGGGTCCAAACGGATCAAGTCACTGCCACATCAGAAACAAAGAAAGCAACCACCCTTAAATTCGCCATCGAAACTATGTTTTAGGAGGAAGACCATGAAATATTTAATCAGCTCATTCGTACTTGCTTCTAGTCTAATGTTACCGCAACTGGCGATGGCGGAAGTGGAAGTGGTGGTACACCCATCCAACAGCGCCGCTCTGGATAAAGACTCCATTAAGCGAATATTCCTAGGTAAAACCCGAGCCTTTCCCGGTGGCGGGGAAGCCGTTCCCATAGGATTAAAAGAAGGTTCTGCCGAGAATCAGGAGTTTACCAAAAGTGTATTATCCAAAACCCCAAAGCAGTTAAAAGCTTACTGGGCTAAGATGGTGTTTACCGGTAAGGGTACCCCTCCACGTCAGATGGATGGTACAGCACAAATACTGGAGCTTATTGCTGCCAACCCCAATTTAATTGGGTTTGTGCCCGCTGGCACTGCTAGTGGCGGTGTTAAAGTTGTCGGTAAATTCTAACGACTTATTATCTTTATACGACTTTAAAAACCCAAAGTTTCGCTTTGGGTTTTTTATTGATTTTTTAAATGGCTAAATCGACCCTTTATATTGGTTTTGCCACTTTTTTGGAGTTGTACCAAACCAGGATTTAAAAGCATTAGTAAACGAGCTGGTTTCAGAATATCCCAATTCTTGGGATATTTTTGTAATGGAGTTTAATGGATCCGACAAAAGCTTCTTAGCCTCATCTTTTTTTACGCCACTCACTAGGTCCTGAAACGTGGTATTTTCAGTAGCCAGTTTTCTATTTAGCGTCCGTTTGTTGAAATTAAGCTGTTGCGATACATAGTCAATATTGCAATTGCTGCCGGCGAGCACATCCCTAATAATCGATTTTACGGTGTCACGATAACCACTTTTATTTAGATTGCTTTTATAATCTTGTAACAAGGCTTTATATTGAGGGTCCACCTGCTTTAAAGTGAGGTCTAGAAGCTCTACAGGAAACACTATTTCATGACGTGGTTGATTCGCCTTAACCCGGGTATTTAACAAGACTTTGTATTGGGCTAATTGCTGCTTATCACGAGCTCCCAACCTAATTTCCGCAACTCTAAAGGCATCACCACACAAAGAGCGCAACAAACCCAGCATACATCCAATAATCAAATCATAAACATACTGATTTGACTTATGGGAAATTATAATAGGCGATATCGACAACACGGCCTGATCGTTATTAAGTGAAAAGTCGATTGATATGGAGTTTTGTGCGTGTATATGTAGGTTGTTGACTAATGCCTCAAGGGCTAACTTTACATTTTCTGCGTCCCGCACCAATAACCCTAAAACCCCCAACAAACTGGATTTCTTTTGTTGACCTAGTATTAATCCAAAATGTTCATTATTGGTTTCAATGGCGGCATTCATCAATAACTCTGCCAATTTATCTAGTGGTATAAACTTATCATGCTGTTTATGACTGAACAGATCGGGCGTTAGCTTTGTTTTGACACAAATATGTTTTAAATCTCCCCCTAGGGATTCCACTGTTTTCTCAAAGCCTGCTATGGCCGCTATTCTCACACATCTCATACTGACTCCACAAATCACCACCTGATGTTCAATTTCTTATATAGGCCAATAGATTATAATTCTATGTTTCACGCTTATATAATAGGAAGAAAACTCCGCAGGTGTACTTATTCCACAGCTTGCCATCCATCATTTTATTTGGGTAGCGCTCGAGGCATTGTTATTTTTTAGTTTTGATAAGCAGAAAATCGTCCAAACCATGTACTGACATTTGTTAGATGGAAAACTGAGCGCAGTGAATAAATTTCTGCGCTCATTTATAATTTATAACGCGTTGCGGTCAATACTTATTAGATAAGCGTCGGCCCCAGCGTCTGTATTTTTGGTTTTTGAAAAAGACCCCTCAGTGGTGCCACCTACAATGAGTTTATTGCCCGACACTTCAAATGTCGAAACCGAATCCATACGTTCACTGCCCACTTGTAAGGTATTGATGGTATTTCCGTCTTTGCCGATGGCGGCTATGTACACGTCATTTTCACCGCTATTTTCACCTTCAATATTGCCCCGTGTGGTACCAGCCACATACACAATGTCGTCTTTTACCGCCACGCCCCCAATGGAGTCAGACTTTGAAGTGCCCACATGTTTGATCCATTGAATATCCCCCTCAATCGGTTCAACCTTTATTAACAAACCATCGCCGTCCCCTTGGTGGCTGTCGATAAATTGAATGTCTTGGGTCGCATGACCCACATCACTGGTGGTGCCCGATGCTTCGCCACCAATATAAAGATTGCCTTCACTATCGAAATCCATTCCCCACATAAACAAGTCAGCATAATGCGAACTAATGGCAAATCCGCCTGTGCCAGTACATACTTCAGATTGAAACAAGGGCTTATAGCAGTATTCATTGCCCTGCCATTGATTACTGGCAGTGGTGGCATCAATTTTTGTATACCAAATGCTGTTCCAGCCAGATTCAGATCCAAAAAATGAGCCGTTATCACTCACACCTGCCACAAACAAATCCCCTTGACCGGGTACGCCTGATTCATCGGCAACAAATTTAATGCCGTAGGTGAAATTTGATATTTGTAAGTTATTGATCAAAGACGAAATAAACATCTCTTCAATGTCATCGTATTGAGTGGCTGGGCCATTTTTGAAAATTTTGGCACCGTTATCCCCAAACTCGGTGACTTTTTCAAGGGTATCGCCGTCCAACTTCATAACATAAGCCGATGCCATGGGAATGGATAGACCTTCCCCAGTGCTGCCGCCAAAGTAAAGGTCACCAGCATTGTCTATCTCTAATACCCAAGACGGATTAAGCGTAGTATCTTGTGATGGGGTTTGTTGGCGTACCTTAATTAAATTACCGTTAAGGTCATACTTGCCAATAAAGGCACGCATGCTGTCGGCCAAGCCCAAAATTTCGGCTGGTTTATTGGCAGCGTCACCCACTTCTACGTCACTTGAAAAACTGCCATAGGTGCCAAAATTTAAACCTGCCACATAAATAGCATCACCGGTGACGATGATTTCCATGGGGGATTGTCCACCTTCAGTGGGGCCTGTACCTCGATTGGTGCCATGCTTTTTAGTCCATAGATGCTGCCCATTGGCATCATGTTTACTTATAAAAAAAGAGCCATAACCGGCAGCCCCATTAATGGAATCGGTGCTGGCTCCAAAGGTTGAATAGCTGTTACCCTGATCATCGGTAGCACTGGCGGTACCAAACCATACTACACTGCCCTCTCCTCCCAATTGGTGTATTCCGGTTACATTTTCGCCTGCCAAAGACACTGCTGTAGTGGCTTGAGGGGTGGATGCGTATTCGAAATTACTGTCTGAGGTGCTGTACAGTTTCACATCGCGCACATAGGCCACAGTATCGCAGGTATCCTTGGTAACAATTGCGGTGCCATTACCGATATCCAAATCGAAAGGCAAAGGCACATGGGTTAAACGATAATCATTAGGACTGCCATGCAGGCGGATCACAGAATAGCCTTTGTCAAATTTATCGATATATAAGATGTCATTATCGTCACTAGAGACTCTGTTTTTCCCGGCAAAATAGCGCTTGTTTTCATCCCCCACAATAAAGCGGTCACCACGGGTGGTTCCATTGGCTTCGCGGCTGCCCGCTGCTACCACCACTCGGTTAGCGCCAGGCTTGTCTAGTTCTGGGTTTGCCATTAAAAAGGTATCAAACCCGCCGTTTAAGCCTTCCGATACCACACCGTCGGGGGTGTAAATATAGTCATCAAAAGGCGTGCCCACTAGATAATACCCCCCGTCCGCTAAAGGAATAACCGGTGCCTTTTCTGAAATATCTGATCCCAAAAAAAACGCCGGGGCCAGGTTATTTCTTATGGCTTCTTTCGCTTTACTTAGGGTTTTAATGCCCAAGGGGTCATCCCACAATCCAGTGGAGCAATCTCCGGCCACGGCATTTTGCATACCGAATGCCAGAGACATTGCCCCCATGAACACGCCACCTACTATTTTGTTTGAATTTTTCATAATGCTTTAAATCCGATACCTATACTTATTATTAATTTTATTGACTGCACTAGTATCATCGCCTCCCGAAAACCCTAAGAATATCGCCATGACACACCAGACTTACGAAAACACCAGATGGACCTACTCTAATAGATGGTCACACTATAAAATCGCGAATAAATGACAATAAATTGATATTTCACGACAAAACTAAACATCAATATTATTTTTAGTTAACTGATCAATTTATTGCCCTGAGCCTATTCTAAAATACCCTTAAATTTTCTTTTATTGCCAAGTAGACAGCATTAAGAAGTAGATATTAGTGATAAAAATTGCAAAGGAGGCCCCATTGCCCCCCAAAGTATTTTACGCTCTTTCTTTTATTACGTTTATTGCTCAACCTTATATTGCACCTTTTCAAAGGCGGCCAAGCCGCTTATTCTATTTGCTTCATTGGCTAACAATAATTCCTCATCCGAAGCATATTTTTTATCCCATTCTAAAACTTTCGGAACCATTAACCTGTTCCAAAGTGGTGGACAAAGCGTCACTAACATTGTGGTTAGGTAGCCACCAATCATCATGGGGGCATCTGTGAAGGGTTTTAATTCATGATAAGGCACTTCACCCTGGGCATGATGATGGGAATGACGTGTTAGATTAAACATGGCCCATGAACTGGCACGTTTATTTGTATTCCAGGAGTGACGAGGCTGAACCGGAGTTTGTGGATTACGAACCATGCCGTAATGCTCCATAAAGTTCACTACTTCTAATGTGGCTTTACCCATTAACATGGCAGATACAAAGAATATTGCTCCAGTCCAGCCAGCCATTAAGAAAGCGGCGGCGACCAACATGGCACTCATTAAATAACCGCGAATAGCTACGTTATGAATTGAAAACAATCCCTGACCTTTTTTAGCCAAACGTTCTTTTTCAATTTTCCAGGCACTAACATTGCCACGAATAGTAGAGATAATAATATGGGCATACACGTTGCGACCTCGTGGGGCTGTGGCAGGGTCATCCTTGGTGCTCACATAACGATGATGACCATATACATGTTCAATGGAAAAGTTCGCATCAAAACTATAAGACAATAACCAGCGGCCTATTAACATGGACATTTTATCCCAGGTTCTATGGGTTAATTCATGTCCTGTGATCGTGCCAAGAATACCTATGATCAAACCCACAAATGGCACCATAAGAATGTATTGCCCCAAAGAGGTATTGGCTTTGGCGGCTAAAATATCATAACCCACCAAGTCACTGAACATGGCACCATAACCAAAAACATCTTGAGGTGCGAAGTGCCAAACACTCACAAAACACACCATGGCTAGAATGGGCAGGGCAAACCAAAGTTGCCAAGTGAGCAATGCAGGGTATTTGTATTCAGGCTCTGTAATATCGTCGCCAAAAATCAAATCCGCTCCCATGTACACTACTATCCAGGCAGCAAATCCCAGGGCAATAAAGTTTTCACCCAGGCTAATACTCAGTATGGCGATGAGCCCCATAATATGAAATGAGGTGTACTTTAAATAATGAAACATAATCGTTACCTTTTTATTGTTAGTGTTTGTTTAAGCGGCCAGATGGGCCTGTGAAATAAATTTGTCAAAGAAAATCTGATTACTAGGAATACTGTGATTACGCAGTACCTGAACCGACGAATCAATCATGGCTGGAGGGCCACATAAGTACGCTTGCTCTTCTCCAGTTAATAGACTGGGCAGTATGTTGGTGACATACCCTTTCTCTCCTTGCCAATTAGAATCCTTGGGTTCATCTGATAACACCGGGATAAATTTAAAATTAGCGGGCCAAGATTGAGAAATGTCATTAATTTCATTTAGGCAATACAAGTCTTGCTGAGTACGAGCACCAAATACAAAAGTTACGTCTCGCTGTTCGTCATCTTTTTTGGCTTGCTCCAACAGGGCTTTCACCGGTGCTAAACCACTGCCACCAGCAATACAAACTATAGGTGCATCACTGTCTCTTAAATAGAAATTGCCATGGGGGCCATCTAACACCACCTCTTCCCCTACTAAGTTTTGTTCATGCACCACGGCACTTAAGGCGCCACCCTTTACATGCTTAATATAAAGCTCAACCTGATGACTGCTCGCATCATAGGCACAGGCAAAAGAATATGACCGAACCGAATTAGATAAATTAGGAATCGCTAAGTTGGCATATTGCCCTGAGGCATAAGGCATATTATCGGCTAGGGTAATTTGTAAAGCCGTGATGTCGTGTGTTAATTTCCATTGCTTGCTTACCTTTCCGGCTTGACGTGATACCTCAAAAGACTGGGCAAGGGTATCTAGGTCAACTCGTATAGACACATTATCTCTAGGCACCGCCTGACAGGCTAAGATGTACCCCTGAGATAATTCCTGCGAACTCAAAATATAAGAGCTTTCAGTTAACTCCCTAACTGTCCCTTCATCCAATTGACACTTACAGCCAGCGCAGCCCCCCACGCGGCAGCTATGAGGAAAAGCCACGTCAGCACGCAGCGCGGCTTGCAAAATGGTTTCTTTGTTTTTCACTTCAATGGGCTGAGCGCCATTGATGGTGAGCATTTTGGGTTGTTTTGAAAAGAACCTAGATAACATGATGACACCCTCTCTTGAACACCTGTGTACTGTAACCGGGTGCCCGTTAATGGGTGATATGTGAGATTGCCAACTAGGGGTCATTTATAGACAAACACGAGTTTTAACGGGGTCATTTGTGGACAGATACGCACCAATCCCCTATATATAAGGGACTGACGTGCTTAAGCTAGAGACCTGTGAATAATAAAAACATTACCCTACCCATCTACTACATGGGCCAAATCTATGACCAGCTGAAACACTGGCAACTGGATGCCGATGCCTGGCTTGCCCAGCACCAGCTCACCTGTGAACAAATCATTGATTTTGACACCCGCATTGATTTAAACGTGTTTGAATCTCTAATACTGAGCGCCATCAACCTTTCCAAGCAAAATGATCTAGGTCTATACGTTGGTCAGCGCTTGGGCGTCACCAGTCATGGCATGATGGGGTACGCCATGATTAACAGCGCTACACTTAGGGAGGCCATTTCTATATTTAAAAAATTCAGCAATACGCGGTCACCGTTAATTTCGATTTCCATCGTGGAAAACACAGATACCTTGCAGGTCATCATAAATGAAAACTTTGATTTTTCAGCCATCAAAATCACCTTTTATGAAGCCCTAATTCTTACCTTTGTAAATATTTTATTGCAAATCTCATTTGGTGAATTGAAAATTATAAAAATTGAATTGGATTACAAAGCACCTGATTATCAGCAACTTTATAAAGACTTTTTTAGTTGCCCAATTGAATTCTCCAGCAACTCCACCACCCTTACCTTATCCACCAAAAGTTTGGATGACGGACTTAAAATGTCCGATCCAACCTCGTTGCAACAGGCACGTTTACTTTGTGAGAAAGAGTTAGAGAAAATGGGAAAACTTGATACACTTTCCCAAAGAATAAAAGAACTAATGCTGCTCTCTATCGGGCACTTCCCATCACTACAGAAGACCGCCGATCGATTTCATATGTCCTCCAGGACCCTGCACCGCCAGCTATTAAAAGAAGATACCTCATTTAAGGAAATAGTAGAGAACGTGAGTCACCACCTTGCACAAGAATACCTGGCAGACTCCAGTTTAAGCATCCAGGAGATCGCTTATTTATTGGGTTATATGGATACTGCTAACTTTAGGCGGGCTTTTAAACGCTGGCAAGGATGCCCTCCCAGTGAATATCGGGAACAGCATAAAAACTAAATTTTAGCCTCTTTACCTGCTATCACTTGATTTTTCTGCCCCACTCACTAAGCGACCAAAAAAGATACCTATTTCAAATAGTAAATACATAGGCACCGCCAGCACGGACTGACTAATCACATCCGGTGGTGTTACAAACATGCCCACCACAAAACAGCCCACAAAAATAGCCGGCCGTTTTTTAGAAAGGCTTTCCACCGTAGTCATGCCCGCCATAATCATCAGTATAGTGGCCACAGGAATTTCGAAGGCGAGACCAAAGGCAAAAAATAACTTTAAAATAAAATTTAAGATGTTGTTAATGTCGGGTAAAAAGTTAACCCCTTCAGGGCCAATGGCGGTAAAGAAGCCAAATACCAGCGGAAGAACCACAAAATAGGCAAACGCCAATCCCAAATAAAACAGCACAATACTGCTCACCAATAAGGGAACGGCAAGACGTTTTTCTCCCTTATAAAGGGCTGGGGCCATAAAGCCCCATACCTGATGCAGTAAAAAAGGTATGGTAATAAAAATAGCACTCACCAAGGTTAACTTAAATGGCACCAAAAAGGGTGACGCCACCCCAGTAGCAATCATCGAGCTACCGGCAGGTAACAAGGTCTCCAGTGGCTTAGATAATAGTAAATACAATTCATTTGAGAAACTGTAAAGACATAAAAAGGCCACCAAGATGAATATCATGGCCTTTAATAAACGGTTCCTTAATTCAATAAGGTGATGAACCAAGGGTTGAGTAAACTCAGGTGGTGATTGGGTATTATCACTCATACTACTCTCTTTTTATAAAGTACTGGCGCTTACTCTGGGGGCCGAAGCGCCCACATCACCGGCATCAACGGGAAGGGACACTGATTCACGAGAATGCTCTCTATAAGTGTTTTTCAGGATTTGGTCATTCTTGTTATCCGTAGGAATAGAGTCTTTCATGGCAGTCATTTCGTCATCATTTAACAAGGCCGACGTAGGGTCTTTTAGTATGGCAAGAATCTCTTGATTACCCACTTCCTGTTCAATTTGTAACTGAAAGCCACTCATTGTACTGCGTACGCGACCCACCATTAACCCCAATGTGCGAGCCGCCTTAGGCAATCGTTCTGGCCCCAGAATAATCAAACCCATTACGCCCACCAGCATTAGCTCTGAGAACCCTATATCGAACATAATATTCCTACTTTTGACATTGCGGACAAATACATGAAGTAAATATCCGCCAAATTAAAAGGCTCTTCATCAACGCCACTAACCTTGAGTCTGTTGGTTTTTTTCGGTGCTGTTTGAAAACATTGCATCCTTGGTTTGTGTTTCTAGTTTGTCCGTTTTATTTTCTTTTGATGTATCTTCCTGGGCCATATCTAAAGCGGTGCTACCATCGTTCATGGCCGACTTAAAGCCTTTTACAGCCCCACCAAGATCGCCACCCAAAGTGCGTAATTTTTTGGTTCCAAAAATTAAAATTACCACCACCAACAGAATTAATAACTGCCAAATACTGATTCCACCAAACATAATTCTCTCCAAAATATTTATAATTATTTCGATTAACACGGGATTATAAGTGGCGTTAATTTTTACAAAAACGAACTTTTGTCCTGCACCAAAGGTGGCCAGATAATCATACTTACAGATAACCCGTCAATAAATTATTTTTTAAGGGCCCCTCTCAACAAACCCAAAATATATTTAAATGGCTCGAATAATCTAGCACTTTAAACAAGATATTCATTACCCATAAACCCAGCTACAACTTGAAGAAATGGAAAACAGAGGCTTGTATACCACCAAACAAAAGTATCTAAGCACCATCTTAATATAACAATTAATTATAAATGGCATGGATAGTCCCCCACTAAGTTTATTCATCTTAAAAGGGACAATGGAATGGCGCAAAGACACAACCAAATCCCGATAATTCACTTATTATTTGGCAGTACACAATAAAACAAGCGACCAGGGAATAAGTCGTATGCAGTGTGTTTCCAGGGAAATCAAATATAACAAATGAGGACAACCTATGAGTGAAACTTTTGAGGAGTTGGCGGCCGCCAACGAAAGTGAGAGTACAGAGGCAAAGCGCGTCATTCTTGTGCCCAGTGTGGGATCTTTCAGTGGCGAAAAGCCCATGTTACCGGTGGCCAGTTTGCCCCAAAACTGCTCGGCTGACGTATTCGCTGAACGCAACAGCGAACTTGCCCAAGCTCAGATTGATAATTACTACAACGACACTGTTCTGCCTGGTGCCATTGTGCATGGCAACATGTATTCAGAAGATGTCATCGGCAACGTTAACTGGAACTTACGCGGCACTGAAGCGCAGCGTATGGCTTGGGCACAAGAAGATGATTTTGGCGTAGACGACGCCGACCCAGGTGAGGACGCCATAGACCTGGCTGAACCCGTGGTAAGTTACGTGCAAAAACATTGGGCTAGCCTGTTGCTTTCTGGTGGTTTCTTTAATTCGGCCAGTCAACTATTCAAAATTATTTACACTAACGTCGCTGACAACCTAGGCAAGCCGTTAAACGAACTTTCTTTCAAACTTGAAATTATTGATCCTATATTGGCGTTCATTCCAGATAGACCTGCACGCAATTTGGAAGAACTTAATTTCTTCCCAGACAATGACCGTTTCCCACACCCAGCCTATGACCAAGAATTTCGTGATGACGATGTAATGGGTTGGTTGCAGGTGGCACCGGTATCACCGGATTTTGATCAGTTCTCCCCTTACACTGAACACCTTGAGAAATTTCCCGTTACCAATGCCATGTTTCGAAAACAAGATGGTTTTGGTGACGATGATCTTGATCAGGCCATGAGCGAAGGCCGTGTCTTCATTACCGATTACGCCGAGTATAATGAAGAATGTACCGCGCCCTCCACCGATGATGGCTACGGCGCCAAGCTCCATGCGGCTATGGCATTATTTGCGGTGCCCAAGGGTGGCGATACTTTAAAGATTATCGCCATTCAGCCTACACAAAATCCGGCCGCCAATTCTTTACAAATGATATTTCAGGAAATTGGTCTTGGGGATAAGAGTAACCCTGCGTCTCAAATCCTTACTCCTAAGGATGACTATTGGTCCTGGCAGATGGCCAAAAACGTCTTCAGCTCCATGACATCCATGTCAGCCGTACTGGATCATTTAGGTGGCCACGTTTACCTGGGCCCAATTCCGGTGGCATTTTATCGCACCATTCCAGACCACCACCCATTAACCGCCTTACTTGAAACCCACTTCATGTCACTGATTGATAATAACTTCATTGGCATATTCACCGAAGTGGGCACTGGTACATTTGGCACCCCCACCGCCGGTGAATTTCATGGCAAAGAGTTTGGTGACCCAATGAATGGCCTGCTTACCGGCGCCATTGAACGCTTAAGTGGTTTTAGCAGTGAGTCTTTTGTTAGTGGCACCTTAAAGCGCGCTAACCGATTCCACTTTGTAAAAGACAGTACGCCAGTTGATCGAAGTTCACACCCGGAATTTGATGCATTGGGCGATTATCCCTTCCATGACGACAACCGCTCCTTTGCCATCATTAAAGAATGGGTGAGCAATTACCTATCCTTGTACTACTCAAGCGATTCCAATGTTATTGAAGACACCGAGTTGCAAAACTTCTTCTGGGAAGTGGCCAACGAAGGTAAGGTAAACGGTTTCCCTGAAACCGCTTATAGCATCGAAGAGATGGTGGATACGGTTACCCGTATTATTTACTGGATGTCAGTTAACCATGCGCTGGATCGTTTTCCTTCTTTCATGAAGCTAGGCGCCCTGGGTTATTACGATAAAAACCTGCCTCGCCCACGTGGCTGGTTTGATGGTCGTAGTGAAAAAGACTGGTTCAATGCTATGCCACCTATTAATGTTGGCCTGGGTTTATTTGTCTTCTCTCGTATTTTTGTTGATTTACCTCGTGATTGGCATCGTTCCTTGGGTAAGTACCCACAAGGTCAGTTTATGCATGATCAGCGTGTGTATCAGCACCTTTCCAAGTTCCAAAACGATATGAAAGCATTGGATGAAGATATTCGCGATACCAATGCATCTCGTCGTTGGTCCTGTGAAATAAGAATGCCATCTACCCTAACCGTAAGCCCTTGGAACTAATCAACAGGAGTCATAATATGATAAATAATAAAATAAGCAGACGCAGCCTGATTAAAACCGGGGCCACCGCCACCGCCGTCATTGGTGTAGGCATGAGCGTAGGCATGTCGGCCTCGGCCAACGTATCCAACATGGCGGGTGCAACCGCCACTGATTTGGGTGCCCAATCGATCTCTGGCCTGGGTGTGCAAGAGCAATACGTTTACAACGTATTGGCTAAAAACTTTAAGGGGTCTACTCAGGTTGGAGCGCCAGAGTTTAAGAGCTTCGCACAACAATTTGTAACGGCCTATGAAGGCCAGCTTAATCTGCTGGACAACTACTCAGGCATTGATGGTGAGTATCAGCTGGTTCGTCAATTTGTTAAGAGTAGCAGTTAAGCTCTGTTTCAAAAATAGAAGTCATTAAGCTAGCTTCTAGCTTAATGCTTTTTAACCGCCATGAGTGTTCATTGAACGCTATGGCGGTTTTTTTTATGCCTATTAAACCCCGCTGTTAAATTTAGAGACTGTCTGTAGGAGGCTGTTTGCTGGCGATAGCTGTTTCGGCTAATGGTTGATCTGTTTCACTAATCCTGTGCAGACGGCTAACTTCTTTCCAAATCTTCTGACGCTGTTCTTGCTGATAGACTGATCGCCTGCAAGCAGCCTCGTACTTGTATTCATTATGCGTGTTCTTAAGCTGTTGATTCTGTGCCCTCTGAAAAATTGGGTCGCCTGCAAGCAGCCTCGTACTTGTGTTCATTATGCGTGTTCTAAAGCTGTTGACTTTATGGTCACTGAAAATTAGTCGCCTGCAAGCAGCCTCGTACTTGTGTTCATTTTACGTGTTGTAAGGTTGTGACCCTGTACGAGGCTGCTTGCAGGCGACCAGTGTTGGCGGCTGAGGGGGACTCCTTCTTTATCTTTCTGTGCTGATCGCTAACCATTTTTCTTAATATTACTGCACTCCTTCCTCGACGATAGGCCAGCTGAATGGAAACTATAAATAGTTCGAACCTAGCAATTACTAGTAGAAATATTTTGTAATGAATAACGGGGATATTACTGAGGAGGGAATAGACAAGTGATAGTAGGCTAAAAAGGTAAGTGTAATGGACCAACTATCCCTAGGGTATGAGTGTTTGTACAGTTTAATGGAGCGTAGATTTAAACAGAACAGACTCCCAAGCCATCATTCCAGAACTGGGAGCCATTATTAGAAAATTTTACTGGCGCAATTCCCTGCGCAATATTTTACCCACGGTAGACTTAGGCAATTCATCCATGAAGAAAACCTTCTTGGGGACCTTGTAGTTAGTAAGCTCTTCCCGGCAATGCTTAATCACGTCCTCAGAGGTCACCTCACCATTAACGGTAATATAAGCGCAGACACTCTCACCGGTTTTATCATCATCTTGCCCCACCACCGCGGCTTCAAGAATACCGGGGTGACGGGTCAGTACTTCTTCCACCTCATTAGGGTAGACGTTAAAGCCCGATACGATAATCATGTCCTTGAGGCGATCTACTATCTTAACAAAGCCATCGTCTAGGATCTTACCCACATCACCGGTTTTAAAATAGCCGTTTATAATGGCTTGCTGAGTTTCCTCAGGCATATTCCAGTAGCCTTTCATTACTTGCGGGCCCTTCAGAACAATCTGCCCCTCCATGCCAATGGCCACAGGTTGATCTTGGTCATCCCATATTTGAATATCGGTTTGCAGCACTGGCTTGCCGACGGTTCCTACTAATTCTTTACCCGGTTGATTTAAACACACTACCGAAGCCGTTTCCGACAGACCATACCCTTCGGATATAGAACACCCGGTTACCTTTTTCCACGCCGTCACCGCATCCGTGGTGAGCGTTGAACCGCCAGAGAGCGTATACTTAAAGTTTGAAAAATCCAGCGCCTTAAACTCTGGCACCGTGCACAATCCCACAAACAAGGTATTTATTCCGGAAAATCCACTAAATTTAAATGGCTTAATATCATTGATGAAGGCGGTCATGTCTCTAGGATTGGGAATCAAGACATTATGAACCCCACGACTAAACAGACTCATCATATTCACGGCAAAAGCGTAAATATGATAAAGCGGCAATGGGCACACAAAAATTTCCTGTTCACCCAATTGACCATCAAATACACCCATGGTTTGGCGGGCATTGCTAATCAGGTTTTTATGGGTAAGTTCAGCCCCTTTCGAGACCCCTGTGGTACCACCTGTGTATTGCAATACACAGGTATCGCCTAAATTGATATTAACCCTTGGTTTTAGGGTTTGGTTTTCCCCTTGTTGCAGCGCCTGGTTAAGGGTGATGAATTTACCTATGCCTTCAACATAGGCCTTAGTATCTTGCGATAAATCATCCATGCTACACATAATCACATGATCAATTTTAGTATCGGCTATCACCTCATTAAG